>VFQM010000007.1_pt1 | contig 277289 bp, 274 predicted proteins | sample 3512391 | NCBI WGS metagenome assembly VFQM01 (sample SAMN10412369, study PRJNA504923) | tailings metagenome | isolation source: Replicate 1 from Balatoc abandoned mine | place: Philippines
TGGAATTCCTCCTCGACAAGATGAAGGATTCCAAGACCAACGAGGACTTCTTCGCGACAATGAACCAGTAAGACTGGTCCACTTACTGTTGCTTCTCAAAGGCCGTGCCCTCGAAAAGGGCGCGGCCTTTTTCTTTGCCCGGCACGCTTGGGTCTGGCGGCCCATCTGGCGGCTGGGCTGGAAATTTCCTGCTGTCCTGCGCATATGATACAGTGGAACGATTGCTTCGGTGAAAGGCGCCAGGCCATGAAAGTGAATATCGAGATCGACTGCTCCCCAGAGGAAGCCCGCCGCTTCATGGGCCTGCCGGACGTGGAAAAGGCCAATGCAGTCTACGTCGATGCCATTGCCGCCGCGATGAAGGGCGTTTCCAACACCGAACAGCTGCGTGGTTATGCGGAACAACTGGCACCAATGGGCCAGATGGGCCTGAAGATCTTCCAGTCGTTCGTGGAAGGGGCCACCCGGACCGCGGCGGCCAGGCCGGCACAGTCCACTGGTACAACCCGGCAAGACGATTCGGACGATTGACCCCCTCCCGATGAACACGATCTTCGCGCTGTCCAGTGGCGCGCCGCCAGCCGGAATCGCGGTCATCCGGATCAGCGGAGAGGATGCGGGCAGGGCGCTGGAAACGCTCGCCGGTTCGCTGCCGCCGCCACGCATGGCACGCCGGGCATGGTTGCGCGCGCCGGACGGCTCGCTGCTGGATGATGGTCTGGTGCTGTTCTTCCCCGGTCCGCGATCGGCCACCGGGGAAGACCTGGCAGAACTGCACCTGCATGGTGGCCGGGCGGTGATTGCGGCGGTGGAAGAGGTGCTGGCCCGCTTGCCGGGCCTGCGCCGCGCGGAACCGGGGGAATTTACCCGCCGGGCATTCAGCAATGGCAGGGTCGACCTGGCCGAGGCGGAGGGGCTGGCGGACTTGCTGTCTGCCGAGACCGAGCTTCAACGCCGGGCGGCGATCGCCAATGCCGGGGGCAGTCTGTCCCGCAAGACGGAGGAATGGCGGGCGGATCTGCTGCGCCTGTCCGCCCAGGTTGAAGCGCAACTGGATTTTGCCGACGAAGATGACGTGGGCGGATTGCCGCAAGGATTTACGCGGGATCTGGCTGCGCTGGCCGGTGATCTGGAGGCCGCGCTTGCGAAGCCCTCGGCAGAACCGCTGCGGGAAGGCTTCCGGGTCGCGCTGGCGGGGCCGCCAAATGCGGGGAAGTCTACTCTTTTCAATGCCTTGCTGGATAGCGAGGCAGCAATCACGGCCCCCATGGCCGGAACTACGCGCGATGTCCTCACCCGTTCCGTTGCGCTGGGCGGGGTGCCTTTCACTTTCGTGGATATGGCTGGTTTGCGTGACGATGCGGCAGACCATGTGGAACAGATTGGTATTGCCCGAGCCGGTGAGGAGATCGAGCGCGCCGACCTCGTGTTGTGGCTGGGGGAGGAAGGTGCCGGGCCGGATGGAGCATGGGAAATCGAAGCGCAATGTGACCGCGCCGACCATGCCGTAAAGACGCAGCCGCTGTTCCGGCTGTCAGCGGCGACGGGGGAGGGCATGGATACGCTCAAGACAGCCCTCATCGAACACGCCCGCAACCATTTGCCCAAGCCCGGCGATCTCGCGCTGAATCGGCGCCAGCGTGATCTGCTTCTCGGCGCGATGTCCGATCTCCAAGCCGCGGAAGGCGAGCAGGACTGGCTTCTCGTTGCCGAGCGGCTACGCACAGCACGCGTCGCCTTTGATGCTTTGCTGGGCCGCACGGCTACCGAGGATGTGCTGGATGCACTGTTTGGCCGTTTCTGCATCGGCAAATAGTGTTCCACGTGAAACATTGGCAGCCTGCCCGGTTCGCCGCCTTTGACCCGCAGCCTCTGTCCGACTATTCGCCAATCCATGCGTGCCTTTGATATCATCGTGATTGGCGGTGGCCATGCCGGCTGTGAGGCTGCAGCAGTGGCTGCGCGAATGGGTGCGCGCACTGCCCTGGTCAGCTTCGATCCCGCCACTATCGGGGCGATGAGTTGCAACCCGGCGATTGGCGGGCTGGGAAAGGGACACCTTGTTCGCGAGGTTGACGCTTTCGATGGCCTTATCGGCCGGGCAGCCGACGCGGCGGCGATCCACTACCGGATGCTGAACCGTTCAAAGGGAAGTGCGGTGCAGGGGCCACGCGTCCAGGCGGACCGCAAGCTCTTCCGCGCCGCTATCCAGCGGATGTTGGCCGCACAGCCGGGGTTGGAGATTGTCGCGGGGGAAGCAACCGGCCTGCTGCTCACCGGTGGCGCCGTATCCGGTATTGTCTTGGCCGATGGGACGGAACTGGCCGCGGACAGGGTGATCCTGTGCACCGGCACCTTCCTTGGCGGCACCATGTTCCGCGGTGAAGAGCGGATGATCGGTGGGCGCATCGGCGAATCGGCGGCTCACTTGCTGGCCCGCCAGCTGCGTGAAGCTGAGCTGCCAATGGCGCGGCTCAAGACGGGAACGCCGCCCCGGCTGGACGGTCGCACGATCGATTGGGCCAGGCTGGAAGAGCAGGCGTCCGACGCGGATGGCTGGACCATGTCTCCGCTCAATGGAGCGCGGGTGAACCCGCAGGTCTTTTGCGCCATTACCCGGACAAACGCGGCAAGCCACGCGATCATTGCCGACAACCTGCATCGTTCGCCGCTCTTCACCGGGGCTATCGGGGCTGCCGGCCCGCGCTATTGCCCCAGCATTGAGGACAAGATCCATCGCTTTGCCGACCGGGATGGTCACCAGGTCTTCCTGGAGCCGGAAGGGTTGGACACGCACCTTGTCTATCCCAATGGAATCAGCACCTCGCTTCCCGCTGATGTGCAACACGCCATGCTGCGCACGATGGATGGCCTGGAACGCGTCGAAATGGTCGTGCCCGGATACGCGGTGGAATACGACCACGTCGATCCACGCGCATTGGGGCCGGATCTCCAGGTCCGGGCGATTCCCGGGCTCTATTGCGCGGGACAGATCAACGGCACGACAGGATACGAGGAAGCCGCGGCACAAGGTCTGGTTGCCGGCTTGCACGCCGCCTCCGCCGTGCTGGACCGGGATCCGCCGGCGCTTGATCGGGCGAACAGTTACCTGGCGGTCATGGTGGATGACCTTACACTCCACGGGGTGAGCGAGCCTTACCGGATGTTGACAGCGCGCGCCGAGTATCGCCTGCGCCTTCGCGCCAACAATGCCTCCACCCGGCTGACTCCGCTGGCGCTTGCGGCGGGCTGCGTGGGGGTGGAGCGACGCGAGTGGTTCCTCCGGCGCAGCGAGGCCCGCGCCTTGTGGGACGAGGCGCTGGATCGGCAAGTGGCTGCTGGCGAAATGACGGAGATCGGGCTTGCCGCCCGGACCGATGCAGGCAAACTCTCGCTGCGGGAGTGGCTGCGATTCCCAGGCATCACGATTGCCGACCTGAGCCCACTGCTGCCAAGCGGGTGCGATGCTTCGAGTGACCTGGCGGAGGAGATGACGGAAGATGCGGCCTATGCGCCATATGTGCAGCGGCAGGAAGCCGAACTGCGCGATCTGCGCGCCAGCGAAGCGCTGACCCTGGCGCCCGATTTTCCCTATGCGCAAGTGCCGGGCCTATCGAACGAGATGATCGAGCGGCTCACCACGGCGCGCCCGACGACTCTGGCGGCTGCGGGCAGGATCCGGGGAATTACCCCTGCAGCCCTCGCCGCCTTGCTGGTACACGCGCGGCGAATGAAGGATTCGCAAGAGGCGGCATGATCACCAACGAACAACAGGCGCGGGATTTCTGCGCGAGCCTTTGCAACGCTTCGGCAATTGACCGGCTTGAGCGGTTCATCCCAATGCTTGCCGCCGAGAACGAGAAACAGAACCTCGTGTCCGGGGCCAGCCTGGAACTCGTCTGGCAGAGGCACCTGGCTGACAGCATCCAGCTCCTTGAGCATGTTCCACGTGGAACATCGCCGTGGATCGACCTGGGTAGCGGGGCGGGAATGCCTGGCCTTGTGCTGGCCATCGCCTGTCCCGACCTGACGTTTCATCTCGTCGAGTCGCGCAAGAAGCGCGTTGCCTGGCTCGAATCAGTCGCCGGGCATTTCAATCTCGTAAACTGCCATGTGCATGGCAGTCGGCTTGAGGCGGTTCCGACTGCGCCAATGCAGGTCATCTGTGCGCGGGCTTTTGCGCCCTTGACCAAACTCCTTGCTTTATCCGCCCGCTTTTCCACACGGGACACCCACTGGGTGTTGCCCAAAGGCCGGTCGGCAGGTCAAGAATTGGCAGAGCAGCCCGAATCGATCCGGGCAATGTTCCACGTGGAACAGTCGCGTACCGATCCTGACGCTGGCCTTGTCATTGGCCGGGGCTGGGTCGATCCGTCGATGATCGATCTTGGGAGGCCTACGGTCCGATGATCTGCATTGCCATTGCCAACCAGAAAGGCGGGGTGGGCAAGACGACCACCGCCATCAACATTGCCACTGCGATGGCTGCCACCGGCTGGCGGACATTGCTGGTTGATCTCGATCCGCAAGGTAACGCATCCACCGGCATCGGCGTAGGGGCGGCGCAGCGCGACCGATCGAGCTATGACGTGCTGGTGGAGGGGGCGGCGCTTTCAGATTGCGTTGTCCAATCGTCGATTCCCGGATTGGACCTGGTACCTGCCACCGTGGACCTCAGCGGGGCGGAAGTGGAGCTGGTTGGCGTTGAAGGGCGCACCCACCGCCTGCGTCAAGCAATGGCCGCGCACCAGGACCATGACATCTGCTTCATCGACTGTCCGCCTTCGCTCGGCCTGCTGACGCTCAATGCTCTTTGCGCGGGAGATACCCTGTTGGTGCCGTTGCAATGCGAGTTCTTTGCGCTGGAGGGGCTCAGTCAGCTGCTCCAGACGGTTGAGCAGGTGCAGCAACGTTTCAACCCCGATTTGGGGATCATTGGCATCGTCCTCACCATGTTTGACCGCCGTAATCGCTTGACCGATCAGGTGGCCGATGACGTGCGTGAATGCCTTGGCAAACTCGTGTTCGAAGCGGTCATTCCGCGCAACGTGCGCTTGTCCGAAGCGCCGAGCCATGGGTTGCCCGCGCTGATCTATGATCACGCCTGCCCCGGAAGCCGCGCCTACATGGCGCTGGCCCGCGAACTGATCGGACGCCTGCCGCAAGAAAGGAAAGCTGCATGACCACCGACGCGATTGGAGCGACCAAGGCCCTGCAGCGCCGCAAGCTTGGCCGGGGGCTGGGCGCACTGCTGAACGAGACCCGTCGCGAAGAACCGCTGATTGTCGCTGCGCCAGGTGACGCGGCACCCGTGTCTGGTACGGTGAGCACTGAAGCGGCCGCGACCACCGCGCCTTCGCAAGGACTCGCCAGCCTGGCCGTTGCCGCGATCGAACCCCATCCTGACCAGCCGCGGCGCCGGTTCGAGGAAGGCGCGCTGGAAGAACTTGCCGCATCGATTGCCACGCGGGGGGTGATTCAGCCGGTGATCGTCCGCCCGCTCGGGGCGGGGCGCTACCAGCTCGTCGCTGGCGAACGTCGCTGGCGAGCTGCACAAAAGGCGCAACTACATGAAATTCCGGCGATAGTTCGCGACCTGGGTGATCGGGACGTGATGGCGCTGGCGCTGATCGAGAACATCCAGCGCGAAGATCTCAACCCTGTCGAGGAAGCGCGGGCCTACCAGCGCCTGGCGGAACTGGAAGACATGACGCAGGCGGATATCGCCCGCCTGGTGGACAAATCCCGCAGCCACGTGGCCAACCTCCAGCGGCTTCTCGGACTGCCGGAATCCGTGCTGGATCACCTTGAGGCCGGGCGGCTGGACATGGGCCATGCCCGTGCCCTGATCGGCCGGGACAATGCGGCCGAGCTGGCGGAACAGGCCATTGCCCGCAAGCTCTCTGTCCGTGAGGTGGAACGGCTGGCGCGGGCGCAGGAAGGTACGCCCCGCAAGCCAAGGACGGCGCGCGAACCGCGCGATCCGGCGCATGATGCGGATATTGCCGCGGTCGAGAACCATCTTGAGGAGTTCCTCGGCCTGCCGGTAAAGATTGCGGCCGATGCCGATCCGCGATCCGGCGCGGTGACGATCCGCTACCGCACGCTCGACCAGCTTGATCTGATCTGCCAACGCCTCACCGGCGGCGGCATCTGACGCACGGCGAGGCGGCGAGTATCACGCGGGTTTTACTAGAACCGGCGCGGTATTCTCGTTTTTGGTCAATTGGTTAGTCGATCGGTGGGTGATCGTTGCTGCCCACTTGGGGCGGCCCCACGCGGTGATGGCGTGGGGCAGGCTCTTCTGCCTCGACTACGATCTCTTCCTCGATGACCCGGTGGGCCGCGTGGCGCGGCGTGATTACCGGTGCCATTACTACCGGAGCATAGGTGACCTGGCCGGGAACGCCGTAACCGCGTTCATAATTCAGCAGGTAAGCCTCGCAGTAATCGAAGCCTGGCTCTTGCGCGGTATCGATGACTTGCACGGCCTCCTCCCGGTCGTGCGCATTGTCGATCACTGACCCGATGACTGCCCCGGCAATGCCGCCGATGCCCGCGCCGACGAGGGTTCCGGCGAGCCGGTGGCGATCGGCAATCCGGTTGCCTGCGCCTGCGCCGACCACCGCGCCGATCAGCCCGCCGACGAGAGCACCGTCGCCATCGCGCCGTTCGCCATCGGCATAGACTATGCGCGGTTCCACCGGCCTGTGCAGGGCGCGGCACTGTGCGAGCCATTCGGTCCGCTCAGCCGGTCCATAGGCGAGGCGCGGCGTGGTGGGGGCGGCGCTGCCGTGGTGGTGCCGACCGTGGGCGGCCGCGTGTCGAGGTGCTTGCCTGTGGTCCAGCGACTCGTTGTCCAGCTCGACATCGTCACCCGCACGGCCGGGCTCGGAGCCTTCGTGGGCATATGCGGCACCGGTGTCGGCGGGGCTTTCGGCCCGGTCACCCGTGTCCTGGATGACGGGTTCCGAATAGCTTTCGATCACCGCATCGCTTTCCGCCCGGGCCTCGGCCGGCAGGGCGACGAGGGCGAGCGGAGAGGCGGCGGCAAGGAAGGCAAAACGGATCGACATGGCAGTTGCCCCAACCAGGAAGGCGCGCATTGGTCGCGCGGTTGCCGCTGGTTACTATGGCATCGTCGGCGATTCCCAAGCGGGAAGCCACTCCTGTCCCGAAACGGGGCGCAGGACGGTCAGATACGGTCGGACAGCAGGCGGGCCAGCGCCTCGATCCCCGCCGCGTCCGCCGCATCGAACCGCGCCTTGATAGGGCTGTCGAGGTCAATCACCGCCACCACCGCGCCGTCGCGCATGACCGGCACCACCAGTTCCGAAGCGGAGGCCGCATCGCAGGCGATGTGGCCGGGGAAAGCGTGGACATCGGCCACCAGCTGCGTCTCCCCGCTGGCCGCCGCCGTGCCGCACACACCCTTGCCCAGCGCAATGCGGATGCAGGCCGGCCGGCCGGCGAAGGGGCCCAGCACGAGTTCGCCATCCACCATGCGGTAAAACCCGGTCCAGTTCACATCGGGCAGCATGTCCCACATCAGCGCGGCGACATTGGCCATGTTGGCCACACCGTCCGGCTCGCCAGCAGTCAGTGCGTCCGCCGCGGACAACAGGTCGGCATAAAGCGCGGGCTTGGGGAGGGCGGGATCGGCGCGGAAATCGTACATGCACCCCACTTAGGACGCAAAGCGATTGCCGCAAGCGCCCCTGACGCGTAAATCTGCCGCCATGCGCATTCTCAAGAAGATCCTCATCGCCCTTGCCGTCCTGCTGCTGGTGGGAGGCGCGGTGATCTGGTGGATGACCCGCCCCGTCCCCGCCACCCTGCCGCTGGAGGATACGACCGGCACCAATCCCACCCTGGCAGAGCCGGACGAGCAGACCTTCCCCACAGTGGGCGTCGCCAAGCCGATCGGCTGGGGCGAGGATGGCAAGCCGGAAGCGGCGGAGGGCCTGGTGGTCAACCGCTTCGCCGAAGGGCTGGAGCATCCCCGCGTGCTCTACACCATGCCCAATGGCGATGTGCTGGTGACCCTGAGCAACGCGCCCGAGCGGCCGCTGGCCGGTGGCTGGCTGACCAATTTCGTTGCCGGTTTCCTGTTCGCCCGCGCCGGGGCGGCCGTACCCAGCCCCAACCAGCTGGTGCTGCTGCGCGATGGCGATGGCGATGGCACCGCAGAAGAACAGCACGTGCTGCGCGATGACCTGGACAGCCCGTCCGGCATCGCCTGGGCCGATGGCAAGCTCTACATCGCCAACCATGACGAGGTGCTGCGCTTCGATTATGCCGAGGGCGCCAATGCGGTGACCGGTGAGGGCGCCAAGCTGATGGACCTGCCGCCCGCCGGCAACCACTGGATGCGCAACCTGATCCTCAACGCCGATGCCACCAAGCTTTATGTCGCGGTCGGCTCTGCCTCCAACATTGCCGAGGACGGCCTCGCCGCAGAAGAGGGTCGCGCCGCGATTCACGAGCTGGACCTGGCCACCGGCAGCGCGCGCCTGTGGGCCGGCGGCCTGCGCAACCCCAACGGCCTCGCCTGGAACCCGTGGAGCGGCGAGTTGTGGACCACGGTGAACGAGCGCGACATGCTGGGATCGGACCTCGTGCCCGATTACATGACCAACGTGCCGCTGGGCGCCCATTACGGCTGGCCTTGGGTCTATTACGGCGATGTGATCGATGACCGGGTCAAGTGGCCGCTGCCCCAGTTCCTGACGTCCTACACGCGTGAGCCGGAATATGCCCTGGGTGCGCACGTGGCCGCGCTGGGCCTGGCCTTCACGCAGAGCGGCACGCGCATGGGCGCGCCTTTCGATCGCGGAGCCTTCATCGCCCGGCACGGTTCGTGGAACCGTTCGCCGCTGGCCGGCTATGACGTGGTCTTCGTGGCGTTTGACGAACGCGGCAACCCGCAGGGCAAGCCGGTGACGGTGCTGCAGAGCTTCCTCGCCAGCCAGGACGAGACGCGCGGCCGCCCCACCTGGGTGGCGTGGGACCGCACTGGTGCGCTGCTCGTGAGTGACGATACCGGCAACATCATCTGGCGCGTGGTCCACCCGTCCGCCCCCGCCACGGCAGCTCCGGTGCGCAACACCGGCGCACCGCTGCCGCCCCGGCGCGAACTCATCGGCGATCCAACTCGCGCCTTCGAGGAGCCGCCGGCGGACCTGATGATGCCGCAATAAGTCCCGGCGAATCGGGCCGGATCAGAGCGCCCGTTTATAGCGCCCGGCCGCTGCGCCCGGCCAGTTCGGTGATGAAATGCCACGCGGTGCGGCCAGACCGTGCGCCGCGCCGCTTGGCCCACTCCAGCGCCTCGTGCTCATCCAGCGCCAGGCCATATTCCGCCGCGTAGCCGCGCAGGATGGCCAGGTAATCGTCCTGCGAACAGGCATGGAAGCCCAGCGCCAGGCCGAACCGGTCCGCCAGCGCCAGATTGTCGTCCACCACGTCACGCGGGTTGATCGGATCGTCCTGTTCGGCCCCGTGGCGCGGCACGATGGCGCGCCGGTTGGCGGTGACAGCCAGCCGCACGTTGGCGGGCCGGGCTTCCACGCCGCCATCCAGCCAGCTGCGCAGCAGGCGCGGGCCGGCGCTGTCGCCATCGGCAAAGCCCAGGTCATCGATGTAGACGAGGAAGTTGCGCTCCACGGCTGCCAGCTGGCCGAACAGGGCGGATAGGGTGGACAGCGCATCAGCCGCCACCTGCACCAGCGCGATCCTGCCGCCATCGGCCTGCGCCGCCTTCACGGCAGCGCGCACCAGGGCGGACTTGCCCATGCCGCGCGCGCCCCACAGCAGCATGTCGTGCGCCGCAGAACCGCGGGCGAGACGTTGCACGTTGCCGACCACGCGTTCCTTCTGCTGGTCGATCCCGCGCAGCAGGGGCAGGGCGGGCGCCTCGATGCGCGCCACTGACCGTGCCGTGCCGTTCCAGACATATCCCGGGGCGGCCAGCCAGTCCGCCTGAGCCGCAGGGGGCGGGGCCAGCCGGTCCAGCGCGGCGGCAATGCGCCGCAAGGTTTCTTCTTGGCTTTCCATCCTGCCTGACTTGCCGCCCCGGTCGTTCTCGTCAAGCATCCACTGGCGCGAGCGCCCGATTGGCCTTAGCTGGACCCATGCCGGAAATCCTCCCCGCAACCGATCAAGGTCTGGCCCGCGCCGCCCAGTTGCTGCGCGGCGGGCAGCTTGTCGCCGTGCCGACCGAAACGGTCTACGGCCTGGCTGCCCGCGCCGATAGCGAACAGGCGGTGGCCGCAATCTACCGGGCCAAGGGGCGCCCGTCTTTCAACCCGCTGATCGTCCACGTCGGTTCGGTGGAGCAGGCGCGGCGGTTGGCGGTGTTCGACGAGCGGGCGGAGCAACTGGCCGCGCACTACTGGCCGGGACCGCTCACGCTGGTGCTGCCGGCACGGACTGAATGCGGCATCGTGCCTGCCGTCACCGCTGGCCTGCCTACCGTGGGTATCCGTCTGCCGGCACACCCGCTGGTACAACGCCTCTTGCTGGAGCTGAACCTGCCACTGGCCGCGCCATCGGCCAACCGCAGCCTTGCCGTCAGCCCGACAACGCCCGCCCACGTGCTCGCCTCGCTGGGGGACGCGATCCCGGCCATCCTGGATGGCGGGGAGTGCGAACGAGGGCTGGAATCGACGATAGTTGCGCTGCGCGACTCCGGCGAATGGAGCTTGCTGCGTGAAGGCCCGGTTGCCCGCGCCGATCTGGTGGCGGTGCTGGGGCGGGAGCCCGTGGCGGCAAGCGGCGCGATTGAGGCGCCGGGGCAGATGCAGCGGCACTATTCCCCTGGCAAGCCGGTGCGGTTGGATGCGGCGGGCAAGCAGGACGATGAGTTCCTGATCGGCTTCGGCCCCTTGGCGGGCGACTGCTCGCTGTCGGAAAAAGGCGATCTGGCCGAAGCGGCCGCGCGGCTCTACGCCTGCCTCCACCTCGCGGCGGCAGCGCCGCAGCCGCGCGTCGCAGTGGCGTCTATCCCGCAAGCCGGCATTGGCGCGGCAATCAATGACCGGTTGCGCCGCGCGGCCCGCTAGTCGCGTTCAGGTTCCACCGGCAAGGTGGGCAGAATCTCGTCGATTTCCCGTCTGATGGCGATGGCCTCGCGGCAGGCATCATCATCCCCGCGGTCACAATCCTCGGCCTTGTCCTCGTAGCGGCGTTCCAGCTGGCCCACCCGTTCTTCGCGCCGGCGCAGTTCGCGTCCGCGATTCTCGTCGGCTTCGGATTGGCTGGTGGTGGCAAGGTCTGCCGCGCGGCTGGCCACCCGCACAGGGGCGGTGACCACGCTGGCCACGGTGCGGACGCACCCCCCCAACAGGGGCATGGCGGCGATCATGGCGGCGATGGCAAGTTTGCGTGGCAAGGCAGGCTCCTCCCGCACGGGGGCATTGTCCCGCGCATGATGGCCTGCCCGGCCTGAATGCGCAACGAACCCTGATTGCGGGGGAACCCCTAGGTGGCGGTCAGTCCGCCCGGTCACCCCCGTCCCGTTCGCAGACGAGACTGCCCGACCCCATCGATTGGACCTGGCAGCGCGCCCTGCCCCGTACAGTGACATTGCCTGATCCCACGATGGTGGCGTTGACCGTGCCATCGCAGGCAAAGGTGACACTGCCTGATCCGGCGATGTCGATGTCCGCCTCGTCAACCCTGAGGTCGTCGAGCCGGGCGCTGCCGCTCCCCGCTACCGATACTTCCAGCCGCCCGGCGGTGCCGCCGCCCTTGATTCTGCCACTGCCCGCAATGGTGACGCAGAGCGCATCCACTGCCATGGCGGGCGCCTTGATCCGGCCGCTTCCGGCGATGACGATATCGGCCTTGCTGGCCAGCGCATCGGCGGTGAGGTAGCCCGGTCCCGACAGCGTAAGGCTGCGCGGCGCGGGCATGGTGACAGTGATCGTGGCAGGCCCGCCGGTGTCATCTTCGCCAGCATCGTCAGCATCGTGATCCAGGCCACCATCGCCATCACGCATGACGAACAGCACGCCGTCCTCCAGTGCAAGGCGCACCCGGTCCTGGGCGGCCTTGCTGCCTTGCAGGGTGATGGCGAAGTCCGGCCCCTCGACAATATGCAGGTTGTCGCCGCTCGACAGGATTACCTCCGTCGGGGCTTCATCGCCCATGTCGAGCTGGTCCAGCGGCACGCCTTCGCGGCCGTTGAAGCGGAACCTGCCGCCCTTGCCGGGGCCGGGGCGGAAGCGGGATGCGAAGTCCGGGCCGAAATTGACCTTCCACTTGCCCGCCTTCCACCCATTGCGGCTGGCGGCGGCAAGGCCGCCCATCGCGGCCATGACCACGAACGGGCCGACAGCGCGCAGCATCCGGTCAAACCGCTTCTTGCGGGTATCATGATGAGCCATAATGCACTCCTGTCTCTGTGTATTATGACAATAATACGCGTCGTGGCCGCGACACTCAACGACGCCGGTCGAGCGGTTTTGACGGTTCGCGGCGAGGGACAGGGTCAGCCAATGCAAAAGGGCCGCCCCGGGGTGCGGGGCGGCCCTTTGTGATGCATTGGAAGCCGTCAGGCGTCTTTTCAGGCTTCTTCAGTGGTCTCGTAATACTGCGGAGCATGCTCCTTCAGCACATCGAGGATCTTCTTCAGCGCGGTCGGCTCGTCCGTCTTTTCCATCGCGGCCAGTTCGCGGGCAAGGCGGCTGGAGGCCGCTTCGAAGATCTGCCGTTCCGAATAGGACTGTTCCGGCTGGTCTTCCGGGCGGAACAGGTCGCGCGTCACTTCGGCGATGGAGACCAGATCGCCCGAGTTGATCTTGGCTTCGTATTCCTGCGCGCGGCGGCTCCACATGGTCCGCTTCACTTTGGGCTTGCCCTTCAGCGTTTCCATCGCTTCCTTCAGCGTCTTGTCGCTGGAAAGCTTGCGCATGCCGATCGCTTCGACCTTGTTGACCGGAACGCGCAAAGTCATGCGTTCCTTTTCGAACCTCAGGACATAAAGTTCCAGCTGCATGCCGGCGATTTCCTCGCTCTGCAGCTCGATAACGCGGCCGACGCCATGCTTGGGGTAAACAACATAATCGCCAACATCGAAGGCGGGCGCACTGGATGCCATGAACAATCCTTTCTTTGCCGGTCAGGCCTCTTCCGCAGCGACAAGGAGCAAAATGACCGCGCGACCCATCGGCGGCCAGGCATCCTGTTGAGCATCGCTGAGAGGGGGAGAAACCTGCCTTCCTTTATGCCCGATTCTCCACGGAGACCGGGTGGTGGCGGATTATATAGCATAGTCGCAGCAATATTTCCACCCCTGCCCAATATCGCGGCAGGGGTGGCAACGTCCGGTGACCGGGCCAGCAGGAAAGTGGCGCCCGGCAACAGCCGGGCGGGCGATCAATCGCCGGTGCCGGGCTCTGCCGAGAAGTACTTGTCGAACTTGCCGGACTGGCCCTTGAACTCGTCAGCGTCGGCCGGCGGGTCCTTCTTTTCGGTGATGTTGGGCCATTCAGCCGAATACTGGGCGTTCAGCTCCAGCCACTTTTCGGTCCCGCTTTCGGTATCGGGCAGGATCGCCTCGGCCGGGCATTCCGGTTCGCACACGCCGCAATCGATACATTCCGACGGGTTGATGACGAGCATGTTCTCGCCTTCATAGAAGCAATCGACCGGGCAGACCTCGACGCAATCGGTGTACTTGCACTTGATGCAGGCGTCGGTGACGACATAGGTCATGGCAAACTGTATCCCTTCGATCCGTTATTCCGCTGCCCCCTCTTCCTCAAGACCGGGCGGCGGGGACTGTTCTTCGCTTGCTATGGCGATAGATCGGCCAGCGTCAAGCACCCGATAGCACGTGGTGGCTTCTTGAGGCGGGCCGCGTCTATCCGGCAGGGCGAGGATTTGCAGCACCTGCACGCCCTTGCCGCGCGGCATGGTCAGCACGTCACCAACGGCCATGCGCCGGTCATTGGCGCTGACCCGCACGCCGTTGACGCGCATGTGCGCGCCCGCGATCAGCCCTTGCGCGATGGACCGGCTTTTGGCGAGGCGCAGGCGGAACAGGAGCACGTCCAGCCGCACCCTGGCCTCTCAGGAAAACAGGCCTGCAAGCCCCGCAAAGGCGCTGTGGGGGTTGGGAGCCTTCTCTTCGGCGGCCGGCCTTGCTGTCCGGGGCGGGCGCTTGCCCTGGCCGCCCTTTGGCGCGCCACCCTTCCTCGCGTCGCCCTTCCCGGTGCCTTCCTTCGCACCCTCCTGGGCGGGGCCCTTGCCGCGCTGCCGGTTGCCCGACGGCCTGCTCTCGGCCCGCTGGGCCCGCCGCTCCTGCGCGCGGGCCGGATCGTCGCGCCGGGTAGGGCGCCAGGTCCACAGCAAGGGCGCGGGCGGGCCAAAGGCGCCTTCCGCCAGTTCGCGCCGGGCGGTGAAATGGAAACCGCCCTCGCGCATCAGGCGGGCGAAGTTATCAGGCAACAGGCCCATCGAGGTCGCCAGTGCATTGCCCACCGTGAAGTGGCGCGCCTTGGTGGCGGCGCGCTGTTCGTGCGCGGCGCGGAACAGCTTTTCCGCCATGTCCAGCCGGATCGCCTGCTGCCCGGCGCGGCGATAACCGGCCGGTACCTGCCGCGCGCCTTCGATCACGGCTTCCATCCGGGGGTTGAGCGGGCGCTTGTCGATCCCCAGCCGGTGCAGCAATTCGCGCGGGGCGGGCTTGAGCAGGGCGGGCACGAACACGTCCAGCGAACCGATGGTGACCCCCAGCTTGCGCAGCAGGGGGCGCTTTTCCTTTGGCACCTGGGCAAGGCCGGCATCCTCGCGGTGGATCGTGCCCTGCCGGTCAATCAGGGTGAGCAGCAGCGCGCGCACCTCGGTTCCGGCATCGGGATCCTTCGCCGCTTCTTCCAGCGCGCGCAGCGGAGCCAGCGGGGCCAGCTGGCCTTCCAGCCATAGCTCCAGTGCCTCGCCCAGCCGGGCGCGGGCGGCCGGGTCCAGCGCGCCGAGTTCGCGTTCCAGCACCACGCGGTAACGGGTGGGGCTCTTCGTCGCCTCCAGCCGCGCTACGGGCTGGCCAGCGCGCAGGATGGCGGGCGCGCCGCCCGCATGGCCCAGCTCCAGTTCGCCAAGTTCGCGCGCCACCAGCGCTTCCGCCCGGGAGGCGAGCAGTTGCGGCAGGTGCTTTTCCGCCGCCGCCAGCATCAGCTTGCGGTCCTCGTGCCCGGCGGCCGGGTCCACCACGAAGCGGAATCCTTCCAGGTGGCCGATCACCTGGTCCTCCACAGCGACCTGTCCGTCTTCTCCAAGCGTTACGCGCAACAAACCGGCATCCTTCCCCATGGTCTTCATCAATACGGCCGTGCGGCGGTTGACGAAGCGTTCCGTCAGCCGCTGGTGCAGCGCGTCGGACAGTTTCGCTTCCACCGCGCGGGCGCGGGCGGCCATCTCATCGCGCGCCAGCACCCAGTCGGGTCGCTGGCAGATATAGGCCCATGATCGGATCGCGGCGAGCCTTCCTTGCAGGATATCGATATCGCCGCGCACTTCGCCCAGTTCGGCAATGCGCGCCGCCACGTAATCCGCCCCGATATGGCCGCCCTTCAGGTCCTCCCACAGGCGCATGACGAAGCGCGAATGCATTTCCGCCCCCTGCTGGCGGAAATCGGGCAACTGGCACACCTCCCACAGGCGGCGCACGCGGAGCTGGCTGGTGACGTCACGGCGGATTGACGGATCATCCGCCAGCCGGCGCAGTACGGCCAGGTCAATCGCTTCGGGCGCGGGGGCGAGCTGGGGGCGGTCGGGCTTGCGCTCCAGGTCTGCCAGCAGCACGTCGATGGAGGAGAAGCGCGGATTAGCCTCGCGCCAGTACAGCCGGGTGAGCGGGGCGAAGCGGTGCTGTTCGATGGCGAACACTTCCTCGTCCGTGAAGGCGAGTTCATCCCGTCGTCCACCGGCCAGCGTGCCGAAGGTGCCATCCATGTGATGCCGCCCGGCGCGCCCGGCGATCTGGGCCATTTCCGCCGGATGCAGCCGCCGCTGGCGCACCCCGTCGAACTTGGAGAGCGAGGCGAAGGCGACATGCGCCACGTCGAGGTTGAGGCCCATGCCGATGGCATCGGTGGCCACGATGTAATCGACCTCGCCCGACTGGAACAGTTCGACCTGCCGGTTGCGCGTTTCCGGGCTGAGCGCGCCCATCACCACTGCCGCGCCGCCACGGAAGCGGCGCAGCAATTCGGCCACGCGGTAGACCTCCTCCACCGAGAAGGCGACCACGGCGCTGCGCGGCGGCAGGCGGGACAGCTTGGCGCTGCCGGCATGGGTAAGGGTGGAAAAGCGCGGGCGGCTTTCGATCTCCACCCCCGGCACCAGCGCCTTCACCACCGGTTCCAGCGTGGCGGAGCCCAGCAGCATCGTCTCCTCCCGCCCGCGCGCGTTGAGCAGCCGGTCGGTGAAGATGTGTCCGCGTTCCCGGTCAGCCGCCAGTTGCGCCTCGTCCAGCGCTACGAAGGCGCGGTCACCCCCGTCGCGGGCCATGGCTTCGGCGGTGCACAGCAGGTAGCGGGCGCGGGGCGGCTCGATCCGCTCCTCCCCGGTGATCAGCGCCACCTGGTCATCGCCCTTGATGGCGCGCACCTTGTCATAGACCTCGCGCGCCAGCAGGCGCAGCGGAAAGCCGATGGCCCCGCTGGAATGGCCGCACATCCGCTCGATCGCCAGGTGGGTCTTGCCGGTATTGGTCGGCCCCAGGACCGCGCGAATCCGGCTGTCTGAAGCCCGTGAACTCACAACGTGGCCACTGTGGCGACATGGCTGCCCGCGCGCAACACCTGCCAAGGGGCAAGTGTCGCCATCGCGGATTCGGTTCATCGCGCGGGGGACTCGGCTGGCCGTCCTTAAGTTGAAATTTACTTTATGCGCGCAGAGCAGGACGCCACAGTTCTGCCCGGGTAAACCGGTCGCACGGCCCACAGTCTTGCATGTCCACCGATGTGCATCATGGGCAATCGCGCCGGCCAGATGGGGATGCGCGTGTTCAAGGATCGGGGTAATCAGGCGACAGTGGGCTTGGCGCAGGGCGATTTTCCGCCCGCCCAGCTGGCCCAGTCGCAGATCCTGAACGGGGCCCGCGCCAAGGTGGAACGCCGCCAGCGCTTCACCAGCTTTGCCGACCGCTATCACGATTGGCGCGAACATGTCTCGCAATGGCTGTCGGGCCTCGATCTCGCGCCCGACCTTGCCGAGGATATCGGTTCACGCCGCTGGTTGCGCGGGGCCGCCACGCTGATCGCGCTTTCGGGTGCAGCCTTCGTGGCCTGGCCGGGCTATTCCTCCGTCGAAGCCGCGCCCGCCATGGCCATGGACAGCGAGGTGCGGGACGAATTCCGCAGCCAGATGATCCTGCCGCTGGCGCTGGGCGCGGACAGTGGCCGCCGCATGGGCGCAACGCAGGCCGTGGTGCCGCTGGCCAGCGCGCCGGAACGCCCGCGTATGGACCTGGTGGCGACGCTGACGCAGGGCGACAGCTTCGATCGCATGCTTCGCCGCGCCGGGGTGAGCGAAAGTGAATCCGGCCGCGTGGCGCAATTGGTGGCGGGCGCCGTGCCGCTGGACCAGCTGGCATCGGGCACGCAGGTGGACATTACCCTTGGTCGTCGCAGTGCGCCGGGCCAGCCGCGCCCGCTGGACGCGCTGTCCTTCCGCGCACGGTTTGACCTTGAGCTGACGGTGGAACGGCGCGGCGGGCAGCTGGTTCTCGATCCCCGCCCGATCCGGGTGGATGCCACCCCGCTGCGCATCCGCGCCACGGTGGGCGACAGCCTCTACCGCTCTGCCCGCGCGGCTGGGGCTCCGGCCCGTTCTGTCCAGCAGTTCCTGCGCGTGATCGGCAGCGAGCTGAACCTGGAGCGCGAGATCGCGCCCGGCGACCAGTTCGACCTGATCGTTGATTACAAGCGCGCGGCGACGGGCGAAGTGGAAACCGGCGAACTGCTTTATGCCGCCATCGTGCGCGATGGCCGTCCGCGCCGCCGGATGATGCGGTGGGGCCGCACCGGGCAGTATTTCGAGGCATCGGGCGTGGGTGAACAGCGCGAAGGCCTGGTCGCGCCGGTCGCCGGGTCCATGTCGTCGCGCTATGGCATGCGCCGCCACCCCATCCTGGGCTACAACCGGATGCATGCGGGGCTGGATTTCCGCGCCTCCTACGGCTCGCCGATCTACGCGGTGACCGATGGCACGGTGCAGTTTGCCGGCCGCAATGGCGGGCACGGCAATTTCGTGCGCATCAACCACGGCGGCGGCCTTGGCACCGGTTATGCGCACATGAGCCGCATTGCCGTTTCCGCCGGGCAGCGGGTGCGGCGGGGCCAGGTGATCGGCTATGTCGGTTCCACCGGCCTCTCCACCGGGCCGCACCTGCATTACGAGATGTATCGCGGCGGGCGCACGGTGGACCCGGCAAGCGTGCGCTTTGTCACGCGCGCGCAGCTTTCCGGCAAGGAACTGGCCGATTTCCGTGCCCAGCTCAGCCGGCTGGAGCAGGTGGCGCCCGGCGCCGCGCTGGCCCCGCTGGCACCCGATCCGGTCACCACGGCAGAGCCGGTGCGCGAGATCGACCGGCTGGACAACCGCCGCGCGATCAACTGATCGTCCCCGTCGCTGGCAATTGCCCTGCCGGGTGATTTGCGGCAGGAGCACGGGGTATGACTTTCAGCGCCTCTGCCAGCTATCCCGCCCTGCGCCTGCGCCGCACCCGTGCCACCGCATGGAGCCGCGCGCTTCACCGCGAAACCGTGCTGACCCCGGCAGATCTGATCTGGCCGCTGTTCGTTACCAGTGGGCAGGGGGTGGAAGAGCCGGTGGGATCGCTGCCGGGCGTTTCGCGCTGGTCGGTGGACCTGATCGCCGCGCGCGCGAAAGAGGCGGTGGCGCTGGGCATCCCCTGCCTGGCCCTGTTCCCCAACACCCCGCATGATCGGCGCAGTGCCGATGGGGCCGAAGCGCTCAATCCCGACAACCTGATGTGTCGCGCCATCCTCGCCATCCGCGATGCCGTGGGCAGCGATGTGGGTGTGCTGACCGACGTGGCGCTGGACCCATACACCAGCCACGGGCAGGACGGGCTGGTGGACGAATCCGGCTATGTCATCAACGATGACACCGTGGGCGTGCTGGTGGACCAGGCGGTGAATCAGGCGGAAGCGGGGGCGGACATCATCGCCCCGTCCGACATGATGGACGGCCGCGTGCGCGCGATCCGCATGGCGCTGGAAATGAACGGCCACGCCAATGTGCAGATCATGGCATATGCCGCCAAGTACGCGAGCGCCTTCTACGGCCCGTTCCGCGATGCGGTGGGCAGCCATGGCCTGCTGAAGGGCGACAAGAAGACCTACCAGATGGACCCGGCCAACAGCGAAGAGGCCTTCCGCGAAGTGGCGCTGGACATTGCCGAGGGCGCGGACAGCGTGATGGTGAAACCGGGCCTGCCCTACCTCGACATCGTGGCGCGGGTGAAGGCGCGCTTCGAGGTGCCCGTCTTTGCCTACCAGGTCAGCGGCGAATACGCGATGATCGAGGCAGCGGCCGCCGCCGGCGCGGGTGACCGGGAGGCGCTGGTGCTGGAAACGCTGATGGCCTTCAAGCGTGCCGGCTGTTCCGGCGTGCTGACCTATCACGCCCCGCTGGCTGCCCGGCTGCTCAATGGGTGAGACAGGCAAGGGCATCGTGCTGGAAACCGCGCGGCTGATCTTGCGGCCACCGGAAGCAGGCGATCTCGACTGGCTGCTGGCCCAGATCAATACCGCGCGGGTGATGCGCCACCTTGGCGGGGTGCAAACCGTTGACCAGGTGGCCGAAGGGCTGGCGCAGGACATCGCCGCTTTTGCCGACGGGGGTTATCGCCGGTGGACCGTGTGCCTGCGCGATGGGGGTGATCGGGTGGGCCGCTGCGGCCTGTTCACCGTGCGCGCCGCGGCCGCCCCGCCGGGGATGCAGGGTGGACACGAAGTGGGCTGGACCCTGGCCGAGCAGGCCTTCGGCCACGGTTATGCGACCGAGGCGGCGCGCGCGATCCTTGGCTTTGCCTTCGGGCAACTGGACCTTCCCTGCGTCTGTGCCCAGACCAGCGATGCCAATGCCAGTTCTGGCCGGGTGATGGACCGGCTGGGCTTCGCCCGCGCGGCGGAGCTGGATTATGACGATCCGGAATATCCGCCCCACGAAAACCCCACGCGCGTCTATCGCCTGTCGCGCAGCCAATGGGAGGCTATTCGATGACCGAGGTTCGATTTCCGGGCGCCACCATCCTGCCTTTCGAAGGCAAGGTGCCGCAGATTCACGAAAGCGCCTTTGTCGCCCCCGGCGCGCGGATCATCGGCGATGTCATCATCGGGCCGGAGGCGAGCGTGTGGTACAACTGCGTGCTGCGCGGCGACATTCACCGCATCGAGGTGGGCGCGCGCAGCAACGTGCAGGATGGCACCGTCATCCACGTCGAAGGCCCGCGCCCGGATGCATCGGTGCCGACGGATGGCATGCCCACCATCATCGGCGAGGATTGCGTGATCGGCCACATGGCCGTGGTCCACGGCGCGGTGCTGGAGGACAGGGCCTTTGTCGGCATGGGCGCGGTGGCGATGGACGGCGCGCGCATCGGCAATGGCGGCATGTTGGGGGCGGGCGCATTACTGAGCCCCGGCAAGGCGATCCCGCCGGGCGAGATCTGGGTGGGCCGCCCGGCAAAGTTCCTGCGCGCGCAGGACGAGGCGCAGATCGCCAAGATCCGCTTCCAGACAGAGCGGTACTGCCGCCTCGCCCAGCGGCATCTGGCCGAATTGCGGGGCCAGCAGGCCGATGGCCAGACCCAAGGCTGACCTGCCGCCGGCAGAGGCGATTCGCGCGCTGGCGGACGGGGCGGGGCGGCTGGCCCTGCGCGTCACGCCCGGTTCGCGGGTGGAAGGTATCGCGGTGGAAAACGGCACGGTGCAGGTGAAGGTCCGCGCCAGGCCGCAGGATGGGGCCGCCAACGATGCCGTGCTGGCCCTGCTGGCGCAGGCGCTGGGCACGGCACCATCGCGCCTCACCCTGTTGCGCGGCGCGACTTCGCGGGAAAAGCTGGTTCAGCTGGATTAACGGTCCGGCGTTGTCCAGGTTGCAGGAGCGTTCCGCCTGCGCAGCCGCACCGCCAGGCCAAGGACCACGCCCACGCCGATTGCCACCGTGAGGTCAGTCAGCACCGTCAGCAGCAGGGTCAGCAGCAGCAGCACGCGATCTTCCATCGGCGCGGCCATGTACTCGCGCCACTTGTGCGGCTCCGTCATGTTCCACGCCGTGAGCAGCAGCAAGGCCGCCAGGGCTGGGAGGGCGAGGTAGCCTGCCAGGGGGGCGGCCGCTAGCATGATGACAAGGATGAACAGCGCGTGGAGCACGCCTGCCATCGGCGTGCGTCCGCCTGCGCGGACGTTGGTGGCGGTGCGGGCAATCGCACCTGTGGCCGGCAGGCCACCGAACAGGGCCGAGCCGATATTGGCCCAGCCCTGGGCGGATACCTCGGCATTGGGCCGGTGGCGGCTCTCGATCATCCGGTCCGCCACCATCGCCGACAGCAGCGATTCGATTGCCGCGAGAAACGCGATGACCAGCGCGGAGGGAAGAAGTTCCGCCAGCCGGTCCGCCGTGATCACCGGCAGGGCGGGCATGGGCAGGGCGCGCGGCAATTCGCCATAGCGCGATGCGATGGTTGCCACCGGCAGGTCCAGCAACGCCACCACGGCAGAGATCACGCCGACGGCAACCACCAGGCCGGGCAGGCGCGGAAACAGTTTCCGCAGCGTCAGGATCAAGACCAGCGCCGCCAGCCCCAGGCCCAGCGCCGTCCAGCTTATCTCTCCGCGCGCATCCCACAGCGCGGCGATCTTGGGGAGGAACTCGGCCGGCCAGGCAGGGCCGCCCACGCCCAGGAAATCCTTCAGCTGGCTTGCCCCGATGATGACGCCGATGCCGATGGTAAATCCGTTGATCACCGGCTCGGGCACGTAGGAGACGAGGTTGCCCGCGCGCAGCCATCCGGCCACGACCAGGATCGCGCCCGCCATCAGCGTCGCCAGCACCAGTCCGTCATACCCATGATCGGCGATCACGCCGTAGACCACCACGATGAAGGCGCCGGTCGGTCCCCCGATCTGCACCCGGCTGCCGCCCAGCAGTGAGATCAGGAGGCCACCCACGATCGCCGTCACCAGCCCGGTAGCCGGGTCCGCGCCCGAGGCAATGGCAATGGCGATGCTGAGCGGCATTGCCACCATGGCCACCGTGAGGCCGGCCAGGGCATCGCCGACCAGTTGCCTGGCGGTATACCCTTCCCGGATCGTGGTGATGATCTTGGGTTTCATGGATCAGGGCTAGTCGGCGGCTGCCTTCGTCACAAGGGGGGAATTGCCGTGATCAGGCGTCGGGATCGGATTGCGCCATTGCGCCCGCCATCATGCGGAACCGTTCGTTCATCAGCCGGGCCACGGGATGATCGGCGAGGTCGCATTCGGCAAAGGCGCGTTGCATGGCGTCCACCCATTGCGCGGCGGATTCCCGCGTAATCGGCAGGCCGGCGTGCATCGACATCATGCATTTGCCGGGATTGGCGTCGAACCAGTCACGCGGGCCGCCGGCCCAGCCGGTCAGGAATCCGGCCAGCGCCTCCTTCATGCGCGACAGGTCCGCGCTGTGCATGGCGCGCAGCTCCGCATAGGCGGGGTCGGCGTCCATCAGGTCGTAAAAGCGGCCCACCACCCGGTCTATCGCCGGGCGCGCGCCAAGTTGTTCGAACGGGGTGGGAAGGGGTGCGGATTGGTCCATGAGTGAAGCCTTAGCAGGTAATCCGGCCAGCGCCTTGACCTGCCGCAAAAGTCAATCGCGCGCCCTCAATCGCGCAAGGCTCAATCCCGGATCAGGGCTTTCAGCGTGTCGATCCGGTCCGCCTCGTGCGGCGGCTTGTCCCAGCGCACGCGGTGGATACGCGGGAAACGCATGGCCAGGCCGGACTTGTGGCGGCGGCTTTCATGCACCGAATCGAAGGCGACCTCGAACACGAGGCTCCGGTCCGTCTCGCGCACCGGTCCGAAGCGATTGACGGTATGCTGGCGCACATGGCGGTCCAGCTGCCTCAGTTCCTCGTCGGTGAAGCCGGAATAGGCCTTGCCTACCGGCAGCAGCTCGGCCCCCGCATCGGGATCGCCGTCCCAGCAGCCGAAGGTGTAGTCCGAATAGAAGCTGGAGCGTTTGCCGCTGCCGCGCTGGGCATACATCAGCACGCAATCCACCAGCAGCGGATCGCGCTTCCACTTGTACCACAGGCCGGTGCGACGGCCGGCGACATAGGCGCTGTCACGCCGCTTGAGCATCAGCCCCTCGATCGCCTCGTCCCGTGCGGCGGCGCGGATCCTGGCGAGATCAGCGAAGCTGGCGGCTGCGAGCACCTGGCTGATGTCGAAATGGCTGGCGGGCAGGCGCTGCATCAGGCCCTCCAGCGCTTCTCGCCGCGCGGTCCACGGCTGGCTGCGCAAGTCCTCCCCGTCCAGCATCAGCACATCGTAGAGGCGCACGAAAGCCGGGTAATCGGCCAGCATCTTCCTCGACACCGCCTTGCGCCCCAGCCGCTGCTGCAGGGCGTTGAAGCTGGCCGCGCCGCCCTGTGTCAGGTCATTGGCCTCCCCGCCCTGGTGGCTGCCGCGCACCAGCAGTTCGCCATCCAGCACCGCCGGGATGCCGAGCGCCTGCGTCACTTCCGGAAAGGTGCTGGAGATGTCATCGCCAGAGCGGGAGAAGGCCCGCGTCTCTCCGGCCACGTGGGCCAGTTGCACGCGGATGCCGTCCCATTTCCATTCCGCCGCGTAGTCGGCCAGGTCCACCACCGTCTCCTCCAGCGGGTGGGCCAGCATGAAGGGGCGGAACAGTGGTATGGCCTGCGTATCCGGCGGCGGCGCGCCATCGGCGGCCCAGGCGAACAGCGGAGCATAGGGAGGGGCCAGCGCGTGCCAGTATTCCTCCACCTCCTCCACAGGCACATCGAAGGCGAGGGCAAAGGCCGTCTTCGCCAGCCGGGCGGAAACCCCAGCGCGCATCCCGCCGGTGGCCAGCTTGATCAGGGCATAGCGGCCCGAGGAATCGAGCCGGTCCAGCAGGCGTGGCAGGTCCACCAGCGCGGAAGTGCGGGTCATGCCGGATAAGGCATCCACCGCCTCGCTCACCGTGGGCGGGGGCAGGGTGGAGGGTGATGGCGGTTCGGGCCACAGCAGGCTGGCGGTTTCCGCCGTGTCGCCCACGAAATCGCGGGACAGCGACCAGAGCACGGGATCGACCCGCTCCATCATCAGCGCGCGAACGGTGGAGGCCTTCACGCCCTTGAAATCCAGCCCATCGGTCAGCGCGGCCAGCGCCCAGCCCCGATCAGGGTCGGGCGTATCGCGCAGGTAATCGGCCAGCAGGTGCAGCTTGGCATTGCGGCTGGTGGTATAGACCAGGCCATCGAGCAGGGCGGCAAAGCGTTCCACGGCCTAGTCGTCTTCATCCTCATAGCCGACCAGCGCCAGCGCCCGTGCGCGGCGCTGGTTCAGCTGGTGCCAGCGCAGCAGCGCCTCCTCGCGTCCGTGGGTGATCCACGTTTCCGCCGGGTTCACCTCCAGGATCGTGGCGGTGAGTTCGTCCCAGTCGGCATGGTCGGAGATGACCAGCGGCAGTTCCACGCCCCGCTGGCGGGCGCGCTGGCGCACCCGCATCCAGCCGCTGGCCATGGCGGTGATGGGGTCGGGCAGGCGGCGGCTCCACCGGTCATTGAGGGCAGACGGCGGGCAGATGATGATGGACCCGCGCAAGGCATCTTTCGGCGTATCGGCCACCAGCCGCAGGTCGCCCAGCGGCACGCCGAAGTCCTCGTACAGGCGGCACATCTTCTCCATCGCCCCGTGCAGGTAAATCGGCGCGTGATGGCCGGCTCGGCGCAGCTCCGCGACCACCCGCTGCGCCTTGCCCAAGGCATAGGCCCCCACCAGTACGCACCGCTCCGGCTCGGCAGCAAGGCGGGCGAGCAGCTTTGCCACCTCCTCCCCGATCGGCGGATGGCGGAAGAGGGGCAGGCCGAAGGTCGCCTCGGTAATGAACACATCGCATGGGACGGGCTGGAACGGCGGGCAAGTGGGATCGGGGCGGCGCTTGTAATCGCCGGTGATGACCACCCGCTCCCCGGCATGTTCCAGCAGGATCTGCGCGCTGCCCAGCACGTGCCCGGCGGGAAAGAAGGTGGCATCCACCCCGCCGGCCAGGCGCAGCGTTTCGCCATAGGCGACCGGCAGCGCGCCGCCCGAAGTCGCGTAGCGCAACTTCATGATCGCCAGCGTTTCCGCCGTCGCCACTGTCTGCTCGTGTCCGCCACGCGCGTGATCGGCATGTCCGTGGGTGACGAGCGCGCTGCCCACCGCGCGCGAGGGATCGATCCACACATCCGCCGGCAGCACGTGGATGCCGTGGCTGTCGGGTCTGATCCAGGAAAAGTCCGCCGTCATCGGACTATAAATGGAACGGGCGATGCCGGAGTTCCAGCACCGCCCTTATTCCGTAGTCAGCCGCGAGTGGCCGGATCAATCCTCGGACGAGGTTTCCGGCTTCTTCGCGGCGGCCTTCTTCGGCTTCCTTGGTCGCACCGGTTTGGGCGCGGCGGGGGTGAGTTCGAAGGCGAGCTTGTCGTCCTTCACGCTCACATGCACCTCGCCGCCGCCGGACAGCTTGCCGAACAGCAGTTCCTCCGCCAGCGGCTGCTTGACCTTGTCCTGGATGAGGCGAGCCATCGGCCGCGCGCCATACAGCTTGTCATAGCCGCGTTCGGCCAGCCATTCGCGCGCATCGCCATCGAACTGGATGTGCACGTTCTGGTCGGCCAGTTGCAGTTCCAGCTGGAGGATGAACTTGTCCACCACCCGGCTGACGGTTTCGCGCGCCAGGTAGGCGAAGGGCACGATGGCATCGAGGCGGTTGCGGAATTCAGGGGTGAACATCTTCTTCACCGCTTCGTCCTGCGCTTCCACCTTGGTGCCCGCACCAAAGCCGATGCCTTGCTTGGCCATGTCGGCCGCGCCCGCGTTGGTCGTCATGATGAGGACCACGTTGCGGAAATCCACCGTCTTGCCGTGGTGGTCGGTCAGGCGGCCGTTATCCATTACCTGCAACAGGATGTTGTACAGGTCCGGGTGCGCCTTCTCGATTTCGTCGAGCAGCAGCACGCAATGCGGGTGCTGGTCGATGGCATCGGTCAGCAGGCCGCCCTGGTCATAACCGACATAGCCGGGAGGCGCGCCGATCAGGCGGGAGACGGAGTGCCGCTCCATGTATTCCGACATGTCGAACCGCTTGAGCTCGATCCCCATGATCGAGGCGAGCTGGCGGGCCACTTCGGTCTTGCCGACGCCGGTGGGGCCGGAAAACAGGAAGCTGCCGATGGGCTTGTCCGCATCGCGCAGGCCCGCGCGGCTCAGCTTCATGGCCGTGGCGAGGCGTTCGATGGCATCGTCCTGGCCAAAGACCACGCGCTTCAGGTCCCGCTCCAGGTTGGCGAGCAGGGCCTTGTCATCCTTGCTGACCGACTTGGGTGGGATGCGCGCCATCGTGGCGATCACCTTTTCGATGTCCCTTGCGGTGATCGTCTTGCGGCGGCGGCTGGGCGGCACCAGCATCTGCATGGCGCCCACCTCGTCGATCACGTCGATCGCCTTGTCGGGCAGCTTGCGATCGTTGATGTAGCGGGCGGACAGTTCCACCGCGGTCTTGATCGCTTCCGGCGTGTATTTCACCTTGTGGTGATCTTCAAAGGCGGTGCGCAGGCCGCGCAGGATCTTGATCGTATCCTCCACCGTCGGCTCGTTCACGTCGATCTTCTGGAACCGGCGCAGCAGGGCGCGGTCCTTCTCGAAGTGGTTGCGGAATTCCTTGTAGGTGGTGGAGCCGATGCAGCGGATCGCCCCGCTGGACAGCGCGGGCTTGAGCAGGTTGGAGGCATCCATCGCCCCGCCGCTGGTGGCCCCGGCGCCAATCACGGTGTGGATCTCGTCGATGAACAGGACGGCTTCGGGCATCTTTTCCAGCTCGTTCACCACCTGCTTCAGGCGTTCCTCGAAATCGCCGCGATAGCGCGTGCCGGCCAGCAGCGCGCCCATGTCCAGGCTGTAGATGACGGCATCCGCCAGCACTTCGGGCACGTCGCCCTCCACGATCTTGCGCGCCAGGCCTTCGGCAATCGCCGTCTTGCCCACGCCCGGATCGCCCACGTAGAGCGGGTTGTTCTTGGACCGGCGGCAGAGGATCTGGATCGTGCGGTCCACTTCCGGCCCGCGGCCGATCAGCGGATCGACCTTTCCTTCCAGCGCCTTCTGGTTGAGGTTGACGCAGAACTGGTCCAGCGCGGAATCCTTCTTCGCGCCGCCCTTTTCGGGCTTTTCGTCCGCCTTGGCCTCGCCCTCCTCGCTGCCGCTGGGCGGGCGGCTGTCAACCTGGCGGCCGCCCTTGCCGATGCCGTGGCTGATATAGCTGACCGCATCCAGCCGGCTCATGTCCTGCTGCTGCAGGAAATAGACCGCGTAGGAATCGCGTTCGGAAAACAGCGCCACCAGCACGTTGGCCCCGGTCACGGTATCGCGGCCGCTGGACTGGACGTGGAGGATGGAACGCTGGATCACCCGCTGGAACCCGGCGGTGGGCTGGGGATCGGCGTTTTCCTCGGTCTTCAGGCTCTGGTATTCCTGGTCGAGGTACTGCCGCACCACGCTGGCCAGTTCGCCCAGGTCCACCCCGCAGGCAGTCATCACCTCGGCCGCGTCCTCGTCGTCGATGAGGGCGAGCAGCAGGTGTTCCAGCGTGGCGTACTCGTGCGACCGGTCAGTCGCGTTCTGCAACGCGTTGTGGAGGGTCTTTTCCAGGTTCTGGGCAAAACTGGGCATGGTGTCCTATCCGTTTGGCGAAGAGTACGAACGCAAGGGTTGCGATTGTGCGAATGTCGCCGCCGTCATTCGCCAAGCCGGAAGACATTTCCGCCACAGTCGGATGGCCTGCCGTGACCGGGCTTCAGCCGGTCCCATGGTCGATGCGGTGAATATAGGGCGCTGATGCGCAATTGCGAGAGCGGCGGTGGACGCCGTCCCCATCAGCTTTCGCTTCTCGGGCGGAACAGCGCGTCGGCCAGCTTGCGGTGATCGGCGGCCTTGGCGTGCTGCGCCCGCACGCGGGCGATTTCCGCTTCCAGCAGGGTGATGCGCGCCATCAGCTCGTCCTGCGAATAGCTGTCGAGCACTTCCTTGGCCAACAGGGCTGCCGCATCGGCGCGGCTACGGGGAAGATCGTCTTCCATCGCGGCGCAGCTTTGACCCGCGGCCGCTTGCTGTCAATGGCCGATGGCGATAGGCAGCGGGGAAATTGGCCGTTGGGCCGGAGGTTTTTCTTGGGGTACGACCTTCCCGCGCGGATGCGCGCAGTTGCCATATCCGCGCCCGGCGGGCCGGAGGTTCTTGCCGTGGTCCAGCGGGAACTGCCCGTGCCGCTGGCGGGCGAAGTGCTGGTGCGCGTCAGCCATGCCGGGGTGAATCGCCCCGATTGCCTGCAGCGCGCCGGGGCCTATCCCCCGCCGCCCGGTGCCAGTGACCTGCCTGGGCTGGAAGTGGCCGGGACGGTGGTGGCCGTGGGCGATGGCGCCGGGGCCGAATGGCTGGGGCAGAAGGTCTGTGCGCTGGCCAATGGCGGCGGCTATGCGGAATATTGCGCGGTGCCGGCGGGCCAGTGCCTGCCCGTCCCTTCCGGCCTGCCGCTGGCCGAGGCCGCGGCGCTGCCTGAAACGCTCTTCACCGTCTGGCACAATGTGTTCCAGCGCGGCGCGGTGCGCGATGGCGAGGTGCTGCTGGTCCACGGCGGCACCAGCGGCATCGGCTCGATGGCGATCAAGCTGGCGCGGCTGTTTGCCGTCACGGTCATCGCCACCTGCGGCAGCGATGCCAAGTGCGAGGCCGCGCTTGCCATGGGGGCGGACCATGCGATCAATTACCGCGCGGCCGATTTCGTGGCCGAAGTGCGCGCCCTGACCGGCGGGCGCGGGGCGGACGTGATCCTCGACATGGTGGCGGGCGACTATACCCAGCGCAACCTCGATTGCCTGGCCGAGGATGGGCGGCTGGTGACCATCGCCACGCTGGGCGGGGCCACGGCGCAGATCAACGTGGGCAAGCTGATGGTGCGCCGGCACACCTTGACCGGATCGACCCTGCGGCCCCGCTCAGCCGCCTTCAAGGCCGCGCTGGCGGACGAGATCGCGCGCGAGGTCTGGCCGCTGGCGGCCGAAGGGCTGCTGCGCCCGCGGATGGACAGCGTGCTGCCGCTGGACCAGGCTGGCGAAGCGCACCGCCGGCTGGAGGCGGGGGAAGTCATCGGCAAGATCGTGCTGCAGGTTTCGGGAGAGAAATAGACAATGGCCGTATCATCGCACCCGCAAGTTCTCTGGGACCGGGCAGACCTCTACGCGCGGGCGGACGCCTACCTCGCGGCGCTCGTCGCCAGGGATCCTTCGCGCCTGCGCTTCACGCCTGACGTGGTGTTTACCGAAAACAACGTGCAGCTGCGAATTGGTGACGGGCTGTGGAACACCGTTTCCGCCTGCCGCCCCGGCTATGACCTGAAGTGCGCCGACCTGCACCAGGGGCAGGTCAGCTGGACCGGCGTGATCGAGGAAGCGGGCCATGCCGCCATCATGTGCCTGCGCCTCGCCTTCCGCGGCGATGCGATCAGCGAGATCGAGACCATTGTGTGCCGCGCGCACGAGCTGGGGCCGTTCCCGCAGATCGAGGGCTATGACGCGCCGCGCCCGCTGATGCTGGCCGATGTGCCGGTGGACCAGCGCGCGCCGCGTGACCGGCTGATTTCCATCGCCGATGGCTATTTCGATACCATCCAGCTCAACGATGGCACCCTGTTCACCGAGTTCACCGACGATTGCGACCGGATCGAGAACGGGCTGCAGACCACCAACACCGATATCGCCGGCTACCCCATCGCGCAGATGGGCACGGCGGACCAGTTCCGCCTCGGCCAGTACATCTATGACGATCGCCTGCGCGACCGGCGCTTCCCGCTGGTGGACGAGGAGAAGGGCATCGTGCTGGCGGCAGGGTTCATCGACCATGCGGGCAAGGTGCTGGATGTGACCTGGACCGATGGCAGCCGCCACAAGTCCATCTTCCACTTCCCGCACAGCTTCGTGCTGCTGGAACTGTTCAAGATCGTGGGCGGCAAGATCGCCGGGGTGGAAGCCGTGTTCGTCACCGTGCCGTACAACATGGTCTCCCCCTGGGTGGCCCCGCAGCCCTACGTGATCCAGGGCTAACGCGGCACACGCCTTCGGCCCGGCCAGCGGGCGCGCTGCCGGGGAGGCATGGGGAACGGATGACCGGCGCGGGGTTGCCGCATTCTGTGCCCGGACTCGACGACGGTTTGGGTAACTGGAGCACTGTAATCGCGTCGAGATTCATGTGCCGCCGGCGTGCATCCTCCCGCTCCTGCAATGACGCGGCGGAGCGAGGAAGCCATGCGTGGCGAACTGCCTTGTCGCGAACGTTCGACTGGGTAAGCCGGGACGCCCGCGCCGGTCATCTCCCCCGCGCCACAAGGCCGGGGGAAGGTCCATCCGCTGCACCGGCCGGATACCGCGGACGCTGATCGGGCTGGCACATCGGGGAGCCTGTAGGAAAGGACTTTCTGCACTCTGCCCGCTGCAACATGCGTGTCACAATGTCGCCCAACTGACCGCAAACCGAGACCGCGCTGCAACAATTGCCCGCCATAGGAACGGCCAGGTGAACCGTAGCGCGAGGCCGCAAGCATGCTGGGCGATTACCTGGAAGGCCCGCTGGGCAACACTTTCCCGCTTTCCCGGCGCATCGCTGACCTGGCGGCAGATCTTGACCGGCACGAGCCGGCCACGCCCGAACCGCAACCGGCACCCGGCCATTCCGGCAGCGGACGCCGCCATTTCCGCACCATCTGGATCAGCGACGTGCACCTGGGCACGCGCGGCTGCAACGCGCAGATGCTGATCGACTTCCTCGACCATACCGACAGCGACACCATGTACCTGGTGGGCGACATCATCGATGGCTGGCGGCTTAAGCGGAAGTTCTACTGGCCGTCCACGCACAACGATATCGTCTGGCGCATCATGAAGCGCGCCCGGCGCGGCACCCGCGTGGTCTACATCCCCGGCAACCATGACGAGATGTTCCGCCAGTTCACCGGCCTCAGCTTCGGCGGGGTGGAGATCAGGCGCGCCGCCTTCCACGATACGGCGGACGGGCGGCGGCTGATGGTGCTGCACGGGGACGAATTCGACGCGATCATGCTGGCGCACCGCTGGCTCGCCTTCGTGGGCGATGCCGCCTACCACCTGCTGATGGGCCTCAACTGGTGGGTCAACGCTGCGCGCCAGCGGCTGGGGCTGCCGTACTGGTCGCTCAGCAAGATGGCCAAGCACAAGGTCAAGAACGCGGTGGAGTTCATCTCCCGCTACGAGGAAGTGGTTGCCCGCGCCGCCGCCGAACGCAAGATCGACGGCGTGGTCTGCGGCCACATCCACAATGCCGATCACCGCGTGTTCGGCACGGCGGAAAACCCCATCGAATACTGGAACGACGGCGACTGGGTGGAAGGCTGCAACGCGCTGGTGGAGCACGAGGACGGGCGGATGGAGATCCTCCACTGGCCGGACGAGATTGCCCGGCGCCATCGCGAAGCCGAAGCAGCCCGCGCCCGGCCCGCGTTGCAGGTGGCTGCCTGATGCGCATTGCCATCGTCACCGATGCGTGGGAGCCGCAGGTCAACGGCGTGGTGCGCACGCTCGCCAGCGTGAGCGGCCGCCTGCGCGATGCGGGGCACGAGGTGGCACTGGTCACCCCGCAGCAGTTCCGCACCGTGGCCTGTCCCGGCTACCCTGAAATCCGCCTGGCGCTGGCCGGTCCGCGCGGCGTGGGCCGGCATCTGGCGTCACTGCGTCCTGACGCCATTCACATCGCCACCGAAGGGCCGCTGGGCTGGGCCGCGCGCCGCTGGTGCCTGCGGCAGGGGCGCGCCTTTACCACGGCCTATCACACCCAGTTCCCCGAATACCTTGCCCGCCGCACCGGCCTGCCCGCCGCGCTGTTCTGGCCGGTGATCCGCCATTTCCACCGCCCCGCCGCCGCGATCATGGTGGCCACCCCCACGATTCGCGAACAGTTGCGCGCCCAGGGCTTTACCCGCTTGCGCCACTGGGGCCGGGGCGTGGACCTGGCGGTGTTCCATCCCGATTACCCGCCCAGCGATGTCTTCCTGGGCCTGCCGCGCCCCATCCAGCTTTACGTGGGCCGGGTGGCGGTGGAGAAGAACATCGAGGCCTTCCTTGCCTCCGACCATCCGGGCAGCAAGGTGGTGGTGGGCGATGGCCCGGCGCTGGCCAGCCTCAAGGCGCGTTTTCCCGCCGCCCTGTTCCTGGGCCAGCAGAAGGGCGCGGGCCTGGCCGCCTGCTATGCCGGGGCGGACGTGTTCGTCTTTCCCAGCCGCACCGATACCTTTGGCCTGGTGCTGGCCGAATCGCTCGCATGCGGCACGCCCGTGGCGGCCTATCCCGTGCCCGGCCCGCTTGACGTGCTGAGCCCTGAAACCGGGGTGATGGACGAAGACCTGGGCCGGGCCATTGCCGGCGCGCTGACCTTGCAGCGGGCCGATTGCGCCGCCCGCGGCCGCACCTTCAGCTGGGCCGCCAGCGCCGAGCAATTCCTCGCCGCCCTGCACCCGGAGCCTTTCGCGCCCTTGACGGCGGACCTTCCCCTCGCACCCGCCTGAAGGGCCACTGTGCGAAAAGCTTGCCGATTCGGGCAGGAAGGACTAGACCCGTCGCCATACAGGCCGCTCCGCAAGGGGCGGCCCTTTTATTTCATACGGAGATTTAGCCGTGGCCCAGCCCACTCCTCTGATGCCGCACGCCACTGCTTCGTGGCTGGTCGATAACACCGCGCTCAGCTTTGAACAGATTGCCGAGTTCTGCGGGCTGCACATCCTGGAAGTGCAGGCGATGGCCGATGACCTGGCCAGCTCCAAGTACACCGGCCGCGATCCGGTCCACTCGGGCGAACTGACCCATGCCGAGATCGAGAAGGGCCAGGCAGATCCGGAATACCGGCTGAAGATGCAGAAGGCCCCGGTGGACGTGAGCCGCACCAAGGGTCCGCGCTACACCCCGGTGTCCAAGCGGCAGGACAAGCCCGATGGCATCGCCTGGATCATCCGCAACCATCCGGAAATTTCCGATGCGCAGATCGGCAAGCTGATCGGCACGACGCGCAACACCATCAACGCCATCCGTGAACGCAGCCACTGGAACATTGCCAACATCGTGGCCAAGGACCCGGTGACCCTGGGTCTGTGTTCACAGCGCGAACTGGACGCCGCCGTGGCCCGCGCCGCGCGCAACGCCCCGCAGCCGACCGCGGAAGAAGAAGCCGAAGCCATGATCAGCGAAGCGCCCCGCCGCGATGATCGCCAGGCCCTGATCGAGGAACTGAAGGCCGAGCGCGAGGCCGCCGCCCGCGCCGCCAGTGAAGCCGCGCAGGAAGCCGAGGCCGAAGCCTGGCTGCAGGCCAAGCGCGCGGCGGAAGCCGAAGGCAAGTAAGCCTTCCTTCCCATCGCCAACAAAAAGGGCGGCCTTCGCGGGCCGCCCTTTTTGTTTGTGCTTTTGCGGTTGGAACCCGGTCAGTTCGCCCCGGCGAACTGCGGATCGCCACCGTCGTCCGCCACGGGCAGGGCGCGGGGCGAAAAGCGCCCGTTTACCGCTGCGCCCTGTTCGATGGTCAGCGTTTCGTAGGACACGTCGCCGTCGATCCGCGCGGTCTTCAGGATCACCAGTTCGCGCGCGGCGATGGTGCCCTTGACCCGGCCGGACAGGCGGGCGCGTTCAGCGGTGACGGCGCCTTCGATCGCGCTGCCTTCGCCCTGTACCAGCGAGGCGCAGGAAATGTCCCCCAGCACGCGGCCATCCACGTGCAGGTCGACCGAGGCTTCCATGTCACCCTTGATGGTGACATCGGGGCCGATGACCGAAAAGGTCGATCCGCTACTCATCGCGCGCGGTGCCATTGGGGCTGAATGCTGCCCTTGCTTCTTCGAGAACATCGGGGGCGGACTCCAGGAAAGGCCGCGGGTTCACGGCGCGGCCATTGATGCGGACTTCAAAATGCAGGTGCGGGCCGGTGGAGCGGCCGGTGTTGCCAATGGCGCCGATCACGTCGCCCGCCTTCACTTCCTGCCCCCTGCGTGCCGCGAAGCGCGACATGTGGGCATAACGGGTAATCATTCCGTTACCGTGGCTCACTTCCACCACGTTGCCATAGCCAGACTTGGTGCCCACGAAGCTGACCCGGCCATCGGCGGCGGCGTGGATCGGCGCGCCCACGGGGCCGCGGAAATCGAGGCCCGCGTGCATGGCGGCGTGGCCGTTGAACGGATCGCGCCGGTAGCCGAAGCCCGAACTGATCGAGCGCATGTCCGCCGGCATCACCTGCGGAATTTCCTTCAGGCCGCGCTCCAGCGCACCCATGCGCGACAGGCTCAGCACCAGCCGCTCGAACCGCGGGTCCATTGCTTCGCCGCGCACGCCGCGCAGCAGTTCCAGCGGACCGCCCTGCGCCTGCTCGTCCGCCACCATCATCATGCGCGGGTCCAGGCCCAGCTGGCGGATCGCCTGTTCGGTGCGCTGCGCACGGCGATCGGCATAGCGGGTGAGCTGTTCAACGAAGGCAAGCTGGCGCGCCTCGATCCGGGCCAGGGCGGCGGCTTCGGGGATGCTGCCTTCGATCAGCGAGATCAGCTTGGCCGATTCCTGCGAGGAATCGCTGACGGTTTCACCGTCCTGCGCGCCTTCGGTCAGGTCTTCGGGCAGCATCTGCAGGATATCGTCCAGCACTTCCTGCCGCCGCTCCAGGTCGGCGGTGGTGGCGGCAATATCGTCGCGGTATTCGCCCAGCCGGTCTTCCGCCTGCGCCACGTGCGCTTCGCGGCTCAGCAGGCTGGCGCGTTCGGCACTGGCGCGCCACTGGTTGAACGCCATTGCGCCCATCGAGAGCGCCCATGCGAGGATGGCGGCGGCGACAATGGCCGCGACGGTCATCTGCAGACGGCTGGAAATCTTGATGAAGCGGACATGGCCCTGCGAACGCATGAAGAATTCGCGTTCCGGGAACATGGCCCGCAGGCGGGCAACAATGCCGCCAGCGCTGTGCGTGTCCAAAGCGACCCCTTGCAGTTCTTGTGGATTGACCCCGGCGGAGTCCGGTAGCGGCTGATGCGGGCAGGTCCACTTGAGTCTTTAACCAGTGGGGCGAAACGAAGTCGCCTTGCGCCGAATCGAATTTGCACCGGGAACCTTCCGGAAATCCGGTCAGGCGAATCGCTTGCCGCACGCATTCGCCGGGCGAATCGGTGGCCGATTCTCCTGTGACAAGCACGCCGCGCGGTGGTAGTTGCCCGCCCCATGACCGAGACAGCGACCCCGCAGCCCCTCTCCCAAGGCAATGCCGCCGACCTGGTGGCCGATCTCGCCCGCGCCGGACGGCGCGCCCAGCGCGTGCTGGCGGGAATGCCGACGGCGGACAAGGCTGCCGCCCTGCGCTCTGCCGCCGCCGCCCTGCGCGCCGCCGCGCCGCAGGTGCTGGCCGCCAATGCGCTGGACATTGCGGCGGGGGAGCGCAGCGGCCTTTCCGCCGCCATGCTGGACCGGCTGCGGCTGGATGAAAAGCGGCTGGAAGGCATTGCCGCCGCGATCGAGAACGTCGCTTCCCTGCCCGATCCCGTGGGGCAGGAGATTGACCGGTCGACCGCGCTTGCCGGGATGACGCTGGTGCGCCGCCGCATTCCCATCGGCCTTATCGGCATCATCTACGAAAGCCGCCCCAACGTGACGGCGGATGCCGCCGCCCTGTGCCTGATGAGCGGCAATGCCGCCCTGCTGCGCGGGGGGAGCGAGGCGGTCCATTCCAACCGGGCGATTGCCGCCGCGATGGCCGATGGCCTCGCCGCCGCCGGGGTGCCTGCCGAGGCGATCCAGCTCATCCCCACGCAGGACCGTGACGCGGTGGGCGCCATGCTGCGCGCGGCGGGCCTGATCGACATGATCGTGCCGCGCGGGGGCAAGAACCTCGTCGCCCGCGTGCAGGACGAGGCGCGCGTGCCCGTGCTCGCCCACCTCGATGGCATTTGCCACACCTACATCCACGCCGCCGCCGATCCGGCCATGGCGACCGCGCTGGCGCTGAATGCCAAGATGCGCCGCACCGGCATCTGCGGGGCGATGGAAACGCTGCTGCTGGACGCGGCCTTCCCCGGCAACGTCGCCGTGGTGCAGGCACTGCTCGACGCCGGGTGCGAACTGCGCGGCGATGCGCGGGCGCAGGCGCTCGACCCCCGCGTGAAGCCCGCGACGGCGGAGGACTGGGACACCGAATACCTCGACGCGATCCTCTCGGTCGCGGTGGTGGACGGAGTGGACCAGGCAATGGAACACATCGCCCGCCACTCCTCCGGCCATACCGAGGCGATCGTCACGGCGGATCAGGCCGTGGCGGACAGGTTCCTGGCGGAAGTCGACAGCGCCATCGTGATGCACAACGCCTCCACCCAGTTTGCCGATGGCGGCGAATTCGGGCTGGGCGCGGAAATCGGCATTGCCACGGGCCGCCTGCATGCGCGCGGGCCGGTGGCGCTGGAAGGCCTGACAACCTACAAGTGGCAGGTGCTTGGCACTGGCCAGACGAGGGCTTGAGGCCGGTCGCTTTTCCCGCCAAACGAATGGAGCCGGAGCTCCTGGCAGGAGAGGATTGGACATGCGCTACAACACGCTGGGCCGCACCGGCCTCGTCGTATCGGAACTGTGCCTGGGGGCGATGACCTTCGGCAACCGGCCCGGCGGCTTCTTCACGCACGACCTCGACCAGGCCGGTTCCACCGCGCTGATCCGGCAGGCGCTGGATGCCGGGGTCAATTTCATCGACACGGCCAACGTCTATTCCTTCGGGCAGAGCGAGGAGTTTGTCGGCCACGCGCTGCGTGAGATCGGCGTTAACCGTCATGACGTCGTCATCGCAACAAAAGGCATGGGGCCGATGGGCGAAGGGCCCAACGATGGCGGTTATGGCCGCCAGCACCTGCTGGCTCAGGTCGATGCCAGCCTCGATCGCCTCGGCCTTGACCATGTGGACCTCTACCAGATTCACGGCTGGGACCCGGTCGCCCCGATGGAGGAAGGCCTGCGCGCGCTGGAGGACATCGTGCGGTCGGGCCGGGCGCGCTATGTCGGCGTGTCCAACTGGGCCGCGTGGCAGATCGCCAAGGCGCTGGGCATTGCGGAACGGCGCGGGTGGGACAGGTTCGTCTCCAACCAGGCTTTCTATGCCGTATCGGGCCGCGAACTGGAGCGCGAGATCGTGCCGATGATGCTGTCCGAAGGGCTGGGCCTGATGGTGTGGAGCCCGCTGGTGGGCGGGCTGCTGTCCGGCAAGTACGACTTCGCGGCGGATGGCGCGGTGAGCGGCGAGGGCCGCCGCGCCACGCTGGATTTCCCGCGCGCGGACAAGGGGCTGGCGAGGGCCGCGGTGGAAGCCATGCGGCCGATGGCGGAACGCCGCGGGGTGGGCGTGGCGGCCATTGCGCTGGCCTGGCTGCTGCACCAGCCGGTCGTCTCCAGCGTGATCGTGGGCGCGCGCCGGCCGAACCAGCTGGCGCAGAACCTTGCCGCCAGCGACATTGAGCTGACTGCCGAGGAACTCGCCGCGCTGGACGCCGTGGCCGCGCCGGAGGATGAATATCCCGCCTGGGCGATCAAGGCGCAGAACCACCGCCACGGCTTCCGCCTGACCCCGCGCCGCGCGGCCACGTGATTGGGGCCAAGTGAGGCACGGCCCGCCTGTCACCGGCCTTCTGGGCGGCAGCTTCAACCCCGCGCACGGCGGGCATCGGCGCATCACGCGCTTTGCGATCGATGCGCTGGGGCTGGACGAGGCCTGGTGGCTGGTATCCCCTGGCAACCCGCTGAAGCCCAGGGCGGGCATGGCCCCGCTGGCGGCGCGCTATAATTCCGCCCGCCAGCAGGCGCGCCGTGCGCCGATCCGCGTGACCGCGATAGAGCGCGAGCTGGGCACGGTCTTCACCGTGGATACGCTGCGCGCCCTCAAGCGCCGCTTCCCGCGCCGCCGGTTCGTGTGGCTGATGGGGGCGGATAACCTCGCCCAGTTCCACAAGTGGCGGAACTGGCGCCAGATTGCCCGCGAAATGCCGATTGCGGTGATAGCCCGCCCCGGTTATGATGATGCCGCCTTGGCGAGCCCCGCCATGGCCTGGTTGCGGAATTACCGGTTGTCCGCACCCGCATTTCGCAACCGGGGCGAATGGAGCGCACCTGCGCTGATAGAACTGCGTTTCGACCCTGATCCGCGCTCGGCCACGGTCTTGCGAAAGGCGGATCCTGACTGGGCGGTCCGCCATGCGGGCCCGTCTCCCAGGGACGAAATAACGCATTCCCTCATCGTTGAACTTGGCGGAGGACGGGGCGCATGAGGCGTGCCTGCATCCGCAGCCGGCCACCCATTCCCCGAACCACGGAGCAAGAAAAGGCGCGATGACCACGGCACCAGCCATTCCGTCCCCCATCGGCAACACCCGAACCGGACAGATCGCCACCGGCACCGCAACAATCAATTCCATGACCAGCACCATCGATCATATCGCCGCCGAACCCGGCTCGCTCCACGCCTTCATTCTGCACCAGCTGGATGAGGATCAGGCGCAGGACCTCGTTTCCATCCCGCTGGAAGGCAAAAGCTCGATCGCCGATCACATGATCGTCGCCTCGGGCCGCTCCACCCGCCAGGTCGCCTCGATGGCGATGAAGCTGGGCGAAAAGCTCAAGCAGGCAGGCTATGGCCCGGCGCGCATCGAAGGCCTGCCCGCGGCAGACTGGGTGCTGATCGACGCGGGCGACGTGATCGTCCACCTGTTCCGCCCGGAAGTGCGCAGCTTCTACAACCTGGAGCGCATGTGGGGCTTCGGGGAAGAGAAGGCGGCTTCCTGATCTGGCATCGGCCCATCCGGGTCGATGTCCTCGGTGCTGGTCCCTCCATTTCGCTGCGCTCCATTGCGGGGCACCTGCGGGCGGCCGGTTTGCCTTGCGGCCCGCTGGTCGCGGACCGGAAAAGTGGCAGTTGCTACCGCCGCCCAGAATTTCCTTGCGTGCCGACGCTGATCGGGCCGAAAGGCCCGCAAGGCCGACCGGCCGCCCGGAACGAAGGTCAGCTTGCTGACCGGAAGTGAGGATAGCCAAGCGGGCGGATGCCTGCGCCGGCGCTTGAGGCGAAACAAAAATGCTCCTCCACGTCATCGCCCGCGGCAAGATTGCCCGCTCGCCGGAGGCGGAGCTGGTGGCGCGTTATGAGAAGCGCATCACCTGGCCGCTGAAGCTGACCGAACTGCCCGAGACCGGGGGGCGGGTGGCAGAGCCGCTTTCCCCGTGCCGCACCGTGCTGCTGGACGAGAAGGGTCGCGACCTTTCATCAGAGCAACTTGCTGAAATCCTTGAGAAATGGCGCGATGGCGGGATTCGCGAATGCCGCTTCGTCATCGGCGCGGCGGACGGGCATTCCCCGGCGGAGCGGGACGCGGCGGACCTGCTGATCGCCTTTGGCAAGGCCACCTGGCCGCACCTGCTGGTGCGCGCGATGGTGATGGAACAATTGTTCCGCGCCACCTCAATCCTTGCCGGGCACCCCTATCACCGTGCAGGATAGCGGCCCATGCGCCGCGCCCTGCACCTTTCCCTGCCGATAGCCCTTGGCGCCCTGCTGCTGGGCTATGCCGCCATGGCCCAGCGCGCGCCGGTCTATGACGATGCGGCCGAAACCCGCGCCGCCATGCAGCAGGCGCTGGCCCAGCGGCAGGCGGCGGCCGCCCGCAGCGAGCGGCTGGAAGCCGAAGCGAAGGCAAGCGAGGACGAGGCCGAACGCACCGCGCGCCAGGTGGCGGCGCTGGCCGCACGCATCCAGCAGGCCGAGGCCGGGATCGCCGCGGCACAGGCGCGCAGCCGCCTCGTCGCCCGCCAGCAGGCGCAGTTGCAGGAGGAACTGGGGCGCGAACAGCGGCCCATCGTCAGCCTGACGGCGGCCTTGCAGCAGTTCTCCCGCCGCCCGGTGGCGCTCTCCCTGCTGCGGCCGGGTGAAATCCAGGACATCGTGTACCTGCGCGCGGTGATGGCCCATGCCGTGCCGCAGGTTGCCCAGCGCACCGCCGGCCTGCGCGGCCGGATCGGGCGCGCGGACCAGTTGGCGCGCGAGGCGGAGCAGGCACGCGGCGTGCTGGCGCAGGAACGCGCCGCGCTCAGCCAGCGGCGCGGGGAACTGGCCGCGCTTGAAACCCGCCAGCGCCTCGCCGCGCGCGAGGCAGGCAGGGGAGCCAACCGCGAGGCGGAGCGGGCGCTGGCCCTGGCCGAACAGGCGCGTGACCTTGATGCCCTGATGGCGGACCTTGAAAGCGCCGCCGCCCTGCGGGCACGCCTTGCCGCCTTGCCCGGCCCGGTATTGCGACCCGGCAGCGGCGTGGCCGTTGCCACCGCGCGCGAGGTGCTGCCCAGCCCGCAGGCGAGCAGCGATGAAGCCCCGGCCAGCTACACCCTCCCCGTCAGCGGGCGCACCCTGGCCGGCTTCGGCTCCCCGCAGGACGGGGTGCTGAGCCAGGGCGTGACGCTGGCCCCGGCGGCTAATGCCCTCGTCATCGCGCCGGCTGCGGGCCGGGTGGCCTATGCCGGCACCTATCGCGGCTATGGCCAGATCGTCATCATCGAACATCCCGGCGGCTGGACCAGCCTCGTCACCGGCCTTGCCCGCAGCGACGTGGCCGTGGGGCAGAACCTGGTGGGCGGCGCGCCCATTGGCGTTGCCGGCCCCGTGCGGCCCACGGTGACACTGGAGCTGCGCCGCGCCGGGCAGCCGGTCAACCCGCTCGACTACCTGCGGTGAAGCGGCTGGCCTTTTGACCGGCTTGGCCTTCCCATCCGCAAAGGTCATCCTCATCTGGCGTTAAGCCCCCCGCTGCGATAGACACGAGCGGGACCTTTGCAGGATTGTCTTGTCCATGAAGCTTGCCGCCACCATTCGCGCCGCCGCCCTGTGCACCGCGGTCGCCCTGCTGCCCGCCACCACCGCCGGCTTTGCCCAGGTGGAAGGCAGCGCCGCGCCGCAGTTCGGGCGGCTCTATGCCGTGTACCAGCGGATCAAGGCCAGTTACGTGGAGCCGGTGGAGGACGAGCAGCTGATCCGCGGCGCGATTGACGGGATGCTCGCCTCGCTCGATCCGCACAGCGCCTATCTCGACGGCCCCTCGCTGGAACGGCTGGAGACGATGATCGACGGCAATTACCAGGGCCTCGGCATCTCGATCCAGATGGAGGACGGCGCGGTCAAGGTCGTCTCCCCCTTCCGTGGCAGCCCGGCGGATACCGCAGGCATCAAGGCGGGGGACTTCATCACCCATATCGAAGGCCGCCTGATCTACGGCATCGACATCAACGATGCGGTCAGCCAGATGCGCGGTCCGGCGGGCAGCACCGTCAACCTCACCCTGTTCCGCCCAGGCCGGGACGAGCCGCTGGAAGTGACGGTGACGCGCGGCGTGATCGAGCTGGAGCCGGTCACCTCGGAACTGATGGATGGCGGCATCGGCCACATCAGCGTCAACGAATTCAGCCGCGACGTGGGCCGCGACGTGCTGGCCGCGCTGGGTGACCTGCGCCGCCAGTCTGCCGCGCAAGGCGGCCTCAAGGGGCTGGTGCTGGACCTGCGCCGCAACCCCGGCGGTTCGCTGGATGAAGCCGTGGCCCTGTCCGACCTGTTCCTGTCCCAGGGGCAGATCGTCAGCCAGCGCGGCCGCAACCGGCAGGATACGATCTATTACGATGCCGAAACCGTCTATCGCGGCGATGCGGCGCAGGGACTGCCGGTCATCGTGCTGATCGATGAAGGCTCCGCCTCGGCCAGCGAGATCGTGGCCGGTGCGCTGCAGGACCATAACCGCGCCCTCGTCATGGGCGAACGCAGCTTCGGCAAGGGCAGCGTGCAGACGCTGCTGCCGATCAGCCGCGATGCGGCGCTCAAGCTCACCACCGCGCGCTATTTCACGCCGGCCGGGCGCAGCGTGCAGGAAGGCGGCATTGAACCGGACATCCGCGTGCCGCAATTGTCCGATCCCGATGCCGCGCGCCGCCAGCGCTATGCCCTGCGTGAAAGCGACCTGCGCGGCCACCTGGTCAACGAGGTGGACCGTGCGGATGAGGCGCTGGAACGCGATCCGGTGGACGATCCGCGCTTCAACCTGACCGCCGCCCAGCTGGAGGAGCAGGGGATCGAGGATTTCCAGCTCCACTATGCCGTGCAGACCCTGCGCCGCACCGCGCGCGGCACCCTGGCCCGCAGGAACTGAGCCGTGGCGACGATGGCGCGTAACGAACAGCTGGCCCAGCGGCTTGCCCTCGCCATCCCGGCGCTGCTGCTGGCGGGGGCCTATGTCTCGCAATACGGCTTTGGCCTCTACCCGTGCGAAATGTGCTGGTGGCAACGCTGGCCGCACTTTGCCGCCGTGGTGCTGGCCGGACTATCCTTCGTGATCGCCCCGCGCCGGGTGTGGATCGCGCTGGCGGCGGGCGGCATTCTGACCTCCGGCCTCATCGGCGTATTTCACGCAGGCGTGGAATATGGCCTGTGGCCCGGCCTCACCCATTGCGCCCTGCCGGTGACCGCCGGGGCCGATCCGCTGGCCGCCGTGCTGGCCCAGCCGATGACCCGGTGCGACGAGGCGGCGTGGACGCTGCTGGGCGTGTCGCTCGCCGGGTTCAACGCGCTGTTCTCCGTGGGCGGGGCGGCGGCTATCTTTGCGCTTCTCACCCGAAAGGCCCGCAGATGAACAGCGCCATGAATGCATCGCGCAAACGCATGATCCGGGTGGACCAGGCCGGCGAATTCGGTGCCACGCGCATCTATGCCGGGCAACTTGCGGTGATGGGTGACCGCGGCCCGCACAGCGGCGAAATCCGCGCCATGGCGGACCAGGAAGCGGGCCACCGGGCCGAGTTCGATGCGCTGATGGCGGCCCGCGGGGTGCGCCCCACTTTGCTGCAACCCTTCTGGAACGTGGCAGGCTTTGCCCTGGGGGCGGGCACCGCGCTGATCGGCCCGGAAGCGGCCATGGCCTGCACCGCCGCGATCGAGACCGAGATCGACGAGCATTACACCCGCCAGCTGGAAGAACTGGAAGCCAGCGGCGACGATCCGGAACTGGCCGCCATGATCGCCCGTTTCCGCGATGACGAGCGCGAACACAAGGACGCCGCCTTTGCCGCGGGCGCGGAAAAGGCCCCCGCCTATCCGCTGCTCAGCGCCGCCATCCGGCTTGGTTGCCGCGCGGCCATCAGGCTGTCGGAGAGGATTTGACGCAGGTCATGGTGCTGGGCCTGCCTGCTTCGGTAAGGGTACTTCAGTTAAGGTTCAGCGCGCACGCGCCATCCCGGGCGGTGTCGATAGCAGGGGTTAGTGGAATGAAACGGCTTTGCATCCTCCTCGCGGCACCCGCATTGGCCGCCACGCTGCCCGCCGCCCCCGCGCTGGCGCAGGATGCCGCCGCGCAAGACGGCTCTGGGGGCGAACGGGTGATGATCGTCAACATCCGCCCCGGCGAAGCCTGCCCCGCAAGCGCCGATCCCGATACCATCGTGGTGTGTGACGAGATCGAGGACCCCTACCGCATCCCCAGCAACCTGCGCGAAGGGCGCAGCCCGGAAAACCGCAGCTGGAGCCAGCGGGTGCGCGATAACGAGGACGTGGGCCGGTTCGGCCCGGGCAGCTGCACCAACATCGGCGGCGGCTCCGAACTGGGCTGCACCGCGCAGGAAATCGAAAACGCCTATGCCGAGCGCGAACAGGCGCCCGAACGCCGTTACAGCCAGCAGATCGAACAGGCCCGTGCGGAGCGGCTGGAAACGATCGACGCCGATGCCCGCATGACGCAGGAGCGCGTGGAAGCGATCGAGCGCGAATACATGCAGCGGCTGGAGGCGGAGCGCGATGCCCCGCTGCCGGGCGAGGGCGATCCGGAAGCACAGCCGCTGCCCGCCCCCCAGTGAACGCTGCCCACCAGTAAACGCGCGGTCTGCCTGCATCACGGCTAGGACGCGGTTAACCAGCGCGTGCTAGGGCCGCGCGCATGGCAAGCACGCTGCGCATCCTCACCATCTTCGGCACCCGTCCCGAAGCAATCAAGCTGTTCCCGCTGGTTCACGCGCTGGAGGCGGACAGCCGGTTCGATGCCCGCGTGTGCGTGTCCGGCCAGCATCGCGGAATGCTGGACCAGGTGCTGGATATCAGTGGCGTGGTGCCGCATCACGATCTGGACCTGATGCAGCCGGACCAGACGCTGGACGAACTGACCGCGCGCCTCATCACCGGGCTTGGCCGGGTGATGGATGAGGAAAAGCCTGACTGGGTGGTGGTGCAGGGCGATACGGCCACCGCCATGGCGGGGGCGATGGCGGCCTATTACCGCAAGATCAGGGTGTGCCACGTGGAAGCGGGCCTGCGCAGCGGCAATCTCTACCACCCGTGGCCGGAGGAGGTGAACCGCAAGGTCATCGGCTCCATCGCCGCGCTGCACTGTGCGCCGACCGATGTCAGCAAGGCTGCGCTGCTCAAGGAAAATGCCGATCCTTCGACGGTCCACGTCACCGGCAACACGGTGATCGATGCGCTGCACTGGATCACCGCCCGGATTGAAGCCGAACCTGCGCTGGCAAGCGGGCTGGCGGAACTGGAGGCGCGCTTTGCGCAGCGGCGGATCATCGGCGTCACCACCCACCGGCGCGAGAACTTCGGCGGCGGGATGGAAGCGATTGCCGATGCCGTGCGCCGCCTGGCTGCGCGGTCCGATGTGGCGGTGATCTTCCCCGTCCACCTCAACCCCAACGTGCGTGCCGTGATGGACAAGGCGCTGGGCGGCATCGCCAACGTTGCGATGATCGAACCGCTCGACTACCCGCACTTCGCCCGGCTGCTGTCGCTGGCCGACCTGATGCTGACCGACAGTGGCGGCGTGCAGGAAGAAGCCCCCGCGCTGGGCAAACCGGTGCTGGTGATGCGCGAGACGACCGAGCGGCCCGAAGGCGTCGATGCCGGCACGGCTATGCTGGTGGGGACGGACGCGGACCGGATCGTGGCCGAAGCGACGCGGTTGCTGGACGACCGCGCGGCCTATGAAGCGATGGCGCGGGCGCACAATCCGTTCGGGGATGGCAAGAGCGCGGGGCGGATTTGCGAACTATTGTGGAGCTCTTGCGGCGAGGAAGCTCGGATCAGCTGAATATCATCAGCAGGAATATGCCCCAACCGATGAACGCCAGTGGGCGGGCCCATCGCGCAATCCCCGGCTGCATTTCCTTCACTGCTTTCTTGTCGGCAAGAACCCATGCGACGGCGAAGATACCGGCAACTATCAGGATAACCTGGCTCATCAGGTGGTTCTCCTCGTTCGCGAGGGAAGGAAGCCCCATCATTACCCGATTATCAACCAATTTCCGGCAATTCCGCCGCTGACCATCAGCGAGAAGGCATTCCATGCGCGGCCAGAACCTGCCCACTGTTTCCGTTATCGGCCTTGGCTATATCGGCCTGCCCACCGCCGCGATCATCGCGCGCGGGGGGATGCGGGTGCATGGGATGGACGTGACGCCCAGCGTGGTGGACACCATCAACCGGGGCGAAATCCATATCGAGGAAGTGGACCTCGACGGGCTGGTGCAGGGCGTGGTGGCACGCGGGCTGCTGACGGCCTCGCTGGAGGTGCAGCCGGCGGACGTGTTCGTGATCGCGGTCCCGACGCCTTTCCACAAGGACGGCCACCACACGCCGGACGTGACCTATGTGCTCGATGCCGCCAAGAATGTCGCCCGCGTGCTCAAGGCGGGCGACACGGTGATCCTCGAATCGACTTCGCCCGTGGGCACGACCGAGCAGCTGCGCGATGTGATCGCCGCCGTGCGGCCGGACCTGAAGATGCCCGGCCTCACTGATGGCACACCCGATGTCTCCATCGCCTATTGCCCGGAACGGGTGCTTCCGGGGCGCATCCTGGAGGAGCTGACCAACAACGATCGCAGCATTGGCGGCATTACCCCGCGCTGCGCCCGCAAGGCGCTGGCCTTCTACAAGCGCTTCGTGCGTGGCACCTGCGTCACCACCGATGCCCGCAGTGCGGAAATGACCAAGCTGGTTGAAAACTCGTTCCGCGATGTGAACATCGCCTTCGCCAACGAACTTTCGATGGTGTGCGACAAGCTGGGCATGGACGTGTGGGAGGTGATCCGCCTCGCCAACCGGCACCCGCGCGTCAACGTGCTGACGCCGGGGCCGGGCGTTGGCGGCCACTGCATCGCGGTGGACCCGTGGTTCATCGTTGCCGCCGCGCCGGAGGAAACCCCGCTGATCCGCACCGCGCGCGGGGTGAACGATGGCAAGATCCACCACACCATCGCCCGCGCGGCGCAGCTGATCGACGCCAACAGCCAGGCGCAGGTCGCCTGCCTCGGCCTCGCCTTCAAGGCCAACATCGACGATTTCCGCGAAAGCCCTGCGCGGCTGGTGGCGGCAACGCTGGCCCGCCGTTACGGCAGCCGCATTCATATCGTGGAGCCATACGCCGCCGAACTGCCGCGCGAGTTCGAAGGCACCGGTGCCACGCTGACCGATATCGATACCGCGCTGGAAAGCTGCGAGGTGCTGATCCTGCTGGTGGACCACGATGTGTTCCGGTCCGTGCCGCTGGCGGAACGGGCGCACAAGCAGGTCTACGATACGCGCGGCGTGTGGCCTGACCAGCCGCGCGCGGTTTCCGTGAGCGACGAGGGTGAGTTGCGCAAGGCGGGGTGAGCTGCGCAAAATCTTGCAGACATTTGTCATCCTGAACTTGTTTCAGGATCCATTCCGCAATTCTGCAATGGTTGGTGCCGGGTCAGGCTGAAATGCAGCAACCCGCCTATGTTCGGCATCCTGCGCTGAGCGGCACGATGGATCCTGAAACAAGTTCAGGATGACGGGCCTGTGATCAGCCCGGCCACCTTTCAAACGCCGGGAGTTGTTCCACCCCTTCCATCCACGCGCGCCGTTCGGCCACCTGGATGTGCGCGGTGGGGGCGCTGGCGTCTGGATCGTCCAGCGTGACCGATTGCACGTCCACGATGCCGGGCAGCATTTCCTCGTTCACGAAGAACAGCGGCGTGCCGCAAGTGGCGCAGAAGTGACGGATGGATGCGCCCGTGCCGTTATAGCTGGCGGCCTCTCCCTTCGTGACGCGGAACTGGTCCGCCCTGAAGGCCAGCCACGCCACCATCGGCGCGCCGCTGGCCATCTGGCAATCGCGGCAATGGCACAGCGCATGGTGCGCCGGATCGCCCGCCACTTCGTAGCGCACCGCGCCGCAGCGGCAGCCACCTTCAGCCCGAAATCCGGCCATGTCGCGTCTCCTCCATTGCGAGTCGACGCGAACATAACATGAACAGAGAGGTCAGGCGAGCGCGATGTCCGGCGCGTCTTCCTGCTTCATGCCGACAACGTGGTAGCCAGCGTCCACATGGTGCACTTCGCCTGTCACGCCGCTGGACAGGTCCGACAGGAAGTAGAGGCCCGAACCGCCCACGTCCTCGATCGTGACGTTGCGGCGCAAGGGGGAATTCAGTTCGTTCCACTTCAGGATGTAACGGAAATCGCCGATGCCGCTGGCGGCCAGCGTCTTGATCGGCCCGGCGCTGATCGCGTTGACGCGGATGTTCTCCGGCCCCAGGTCATTGGCAAGGTATTGCACGCTGGTTTCCAGCGCCGCCTTGGCCACGCCCATCACGTTGTAGTGCGGCACCACCTTTTCCGCGCCGTAATAGGTGAGGGTGACGATGGAACCGCCGTCCTTCATCAGCGGTCGCGCGCGCTTGGCGGCAGCGACCAGCGAATAGGCGGAGATGTTCATCGTCAGCAGGAAGTTTTCGAGGCTGGTATCGACATACTTGCCGCGCAGCTCGTTCTTGTCCGAAAAGCCGATGGCGTGGACGAGGAAATCGAGCTTGCCCCAGCGCGCCTCGATCTGGGCAAAGGCGGCATCCAGCGCGGCCATGTCCGACACGTCGCAATCGATCAGGAAATCGCTGCCGACCTGCTCGGCCAGCGGGGCAACCCGCTTCTTCAAGGCATCGCCCTGGTAGGAGAAGGCCATTTCGGCCCCGTGCTGGTGCAGCTTCTGCGCAATCCCCCAAGCCAGCGACTTGTCATTGGCCAGACCCATGATCAGGCCCCGCTTGCCTTCCATCAGCGCCGTCATTCACTCGTGCTCCTGCCTGTTGTCGCGCGTTACGTCTGTCTGCGTCCGGCTGTCCCGCGCCTCCGGTCCGGCCAGCGCGGCGTTCAGTTCCGCCCCTGCCACCATCCCTAAGCCCACCAGCCAGAAAAAGAAAAGCGCGATCATGATCCCTGCCAATGAACCGTAGGTAAGATCATAGGCAAACAGCATCCGGATGGCCCAGGGCAGCACCATGCTGACCGCGATCCACCACAAGGTCACCAGCAGCGCACCGGGCCACTTGGGATAGCGGCTGCGGCGGAAGGCGGACGGGGTGAGGGTGTAGAACAGCAGGTAGATCGACACGAACAGCCCGAAGCCGGAAATGATGCGTGTCCAGGCCAGGCGGGCCAGCGCATCGGTCAATTCCGGGAAGTAGGCGGCGATCACCTCCTGCGCCGCGCCGATGGTCACTTGTGCGAACAGCGACAGGATCAGCAGCAGCACCGCGCCGATGATGATGCCGGTGGACAGCAGGCGGTAATGCCAGAAAGAGCGGGTGGCGCGGGTGTGGTAGGCGCGGTGCAGAATGTCGCGGATGGTTTCGATCAGGCTGCCCACGGTCCACAGGCCCACCAGCCCGCCGGCCCACAGCAGCCAGCCGCTGCGCGCCTCCACCACGTGCACGGCCACGGGTTGCAGGACCTGGGCCACGATGGGCGGCATGGCGGAAAGCAATGCGCGCACGGCGGCCAGGCGATCGGCCTGGTCCCCCATCAAGGTGGCCACGGCCGCGGCGGTGACGAAGAAGGGGAAGATCGCCAGCAGCGACATGTAGGCGAGGTTGCCCGCGTGGATCAGCCCGTCCTCGTAGCAGCCCACCGCAATGCGCTTGATCACGCCAAAGGCCCGCGTGGGGGCCACCAGGTGGCAGAGCTGGGAGAAGGCCTGCATCACGGTGGGCTTGGTGGGCGGTGGGCTGGCCATGAGGGGTAAATCCTATCAGGCTGGCCCCGCCTGTCGAGCGTGCCTGTGCAGAGCGCCTGTCGCGCGGCGCGACCGGGTCAGACCCCCAGCCGCGCGCGCACCGGGGTGGTGTCCTGCCAACCCTCCAGCCGGGTGGCGAGTTCCGCCAGGTTTTCCGGCAGGTGGATTTCCAGCGCGACGAGCTGGTCCCCCCGGCCGCCGCCCTTCTTCGAAAAGCCCTTGCCCTTGAGGCGCATGACCTTGCCCGATGCGGAGCCGGCGGCGATGGTCATCATCACCGGGCCATCCACCGTGGGCACTTTCACCTTGGCTCCGTTCACCGCCTCGTCCACCGTGATCGGCAGTTCCAGCCGCACGTCATCCCCGTCACGGGTGAAGAAGGGGTGGGGATCGATGGTGATCGTCACCAGCGCATCCCCCGGTCCGGCGGGCCCCGGCTCGCCCTTGCCCTTCAGGCGCATCTGGGTGCCTTCCTCCACCCCGGCCGGCAGGCTGAGGTCGATGGTCTTGCCATCGCCCAGCGTGATGCGCTGCGCGGCCAGCGTTGCCGCATCCACGAACGGCACGCGCAGGCGATAGCTGGTATTGGCCCCGCGCTGCGGCGGGGGCGGGGGGCGGCGGCCAAAGCCTGCCTGCCCACCCATGCCGGCCCCGCGCGCACCGGCGCGGCCGCCGAACAGGCCTTCGAAAATGTCGCCCAGGTCAATGTTGTCGCCGCCAAACCCGCCGAAATCCTGCGGGCCCCGGCCACCACCGCCGTTGAAGCCGCCACCAAAGGGCATGCGCGGGTTGCCGTCGGCATCGATCTCCCCGCGATCGAACCGGGCGCGCTTGTCCTTGTCGGACAGCAGGTCGTAAGCGGCGGTCACTTGCGAGAAGCGTTCCGCGGCCTTGGGATTGTCCTTGTTGCGGTCCGGGTGCAGTTCCTTGGCCAGCTTGCGATAGGCGGACTTGATCTCCGCCTCGCTGGCGCTGCGGCTCACACCAAGGGTGGCATAGGGGTCGCTCATGGTGTGTTAGTTAGGTAAGGCATTTGGCGCTGGCAAGCGGTCTGCTGTTCCCTCGGGCAGATCGCGGTTGTATGGCACGGGCCATGAACAATGCCGACAACGCCATTCCCGACCACGATCCGCTGGCCCTGTTCGCTGACTGGTTCGCCGAGGCGCACGAGACAGAGCCGAACGATGCCAATGCGATGGCGCTGGCCACGGCTACTCCCGAAGCCCTGCCATCGGTGCGCATGGTGCTGCTGAAGGGGTACGATGCGGCCGGTTTCGTGTTCTACACCAACACCCACAGCCGCAAGGGCGGGGAGATCCTGGCCAACCCCCATGCCGCGCTGCTGTTCCACTGGAAGAGCCTGCGCCGCCAGATCCGCATCGAAGGCCCGCTGGCACCCGTCAGCGCGGCGGAGGCCGATGCCTATTTCCATTCCCGCCCGCTGATGTCGCAGGTGGGCAGCGCGGCCAGCGACCAGTCGCACCCGCTCGATTCGCGCAGCACCTATCTTGCCCGCGTGGAAGCGATTGCCGCCGCCCATCCGGTGGAGGTGCCGCGCCCGGCGGAGTGGACCGGCTTCCGCCTCGCCCCGCGACGGATCGAATTCTGGCTGGACCGGCCCAACCGGCTGCACGAACGCCGCCAGTTCAACCGCACGGACGCGGGCTGGACCAGCACGCTGCTTTATCCGTGAGCGACGCGGCCTTCCTGGCTGCGGGAGTGGACCGGGCGCGGCTGACGCGCAGTGCGGCCTATGCCTCGATCACCATGGCCCTGTTCCTGGTGGGCACGAAACTGTGGGCCGTGTGGCGCACCGATTCCACCGCCATGCTGGGCAGCCTGGCCGATACCGCGCTGGACCTCGTTGCCAGCCTCGCCACTCTGGCGGGGGTGTGGGTGGCGGCCCAGCCGGCGGACGAGGAACACCGCTTCGGCCACGGCAAGGCCGAGGCGCTGGCCGCCATGGTCCAGGTGGTGCTGATCTCGCTGTCCGCCGCGGGGCTGGCCCTGCGCGGCATCATGCAGCTCATCCTGGGCGGCCGGGTGGCCGCGGCCGAGGAAGGGATTGTCGTCTCCCTCGTCGCCATGGCGGCCACGCTGGCGCTGCTGTGGTGGCAGAAGCGCGTGATCGCGCGCACCGGATCGCTGGCGATTGCCACCGACCACCTGCACTACCAGTCCGACCTCGTGCTCAACCTGGCGGTGATTGCGGCGCTGGCGCTGGATCACTTTGCGGGCCTGGCCGGGGCGGACCCGCTGCTGGGCATCGCCATCGGCCTGTGGCTGGGCTGGGGGGCGTGGCGCGCGGCGGGCGAGGCGATCGATCACCTGATGGACCGGGAATGGCCGGAAGAACGGCGCGAGGCTTTCCTCGCCGTGCTGGCCCGCCATCCGGAACTGCGCGGCGTGCATGACCTGCGCACCCGCACCAGCGGCGCGCACGATTTCGTGCAGTTTCACGCCAGCGTCGATGGCAACATGACCGTGGCCGAAGCCCACCGCGTGATGGACGAGCTGGAAGCGCGGATCGAGGCCGAATTCCCTGGCGTGGAAGTGCTGATCCACCCCGATCCCGAAGGCCACGTGGACGAAATCGGCGTGGCCGCGCAGGAGCTGCTGGAAACGGGGCTGCCGGACAAGGGCGCCACCCGGCACTGAACCCCTGGTTCAGCGGGCCGGATACAGCGCCACCAGTTCCTGCAAGCTAGCCAGCAGCGCTGCCTGTTCCGCATCCGAATTGCGCCCCAGCCGCACCACGGTAAGGCGCTGGGCGGGCGAGACGAAGACCACCTGCCCGCCGTGGCCCAGCGCGGCAAAGGCGCTGGCTGGCCCCTTGTCGGCAAACAGCACGTCGCGATCCGTGCCTGACGGGCGGTTGAGCCACAGGTGCGCGCCATAATCCGGCGCGCGCGGGCTTTGGCTCTTCATGAAGTCGATCCAGCCGCGCGGCACCAGCTGCACGCCGCGTGCCGCCCCGCCGCTGCGCAGGAGATCGCCCACCTTTGCCCAGTCGCGCGCGGTGGCCCACACGGCGCTGCCGGCCATCATCGTGCCCGCCGGGTCGAACTCGGCCCTGAGCGATGGCGCGCGCAGCGGCACGGCAAGGCGCGCGTCGAGGAACTGGGCTACGGCCTGCTGCCGCTCTGCCGGGGTGCCACCGGGTGCCAGCAGCCGGGCCATGATGTCGCCCAGGATCACGCTGGTGGCGGTGGAATAGCGGAACACCGCACCCGGCGCATGGTCCAGCGGCTGGGCTTCGGCCCAGGCGGCCATGTCATCGCGCCCGTCGAGGTACATCATGCGCACTTCGGATGACTGGTAGGGCGGGTCGACCCCTTCCTCGTGCCTGAGGCCGGAGCGCATCTGGAGCAGCTGGCGCAGGGTGATCTCCCCGCGCGGATCGCCCGCCCGGCGCCACTGCTCGATCGGCACGGCCCGGTCCAGCGCCAGCCTGCCATCGGCCACCATCATCCCGATCAGCACGCCGGTGACCGTCTTGGAGAGCGACCAGCCCTTGAAGGCGGTGTCCGCATCGAACCCTTCGGCGTAGCGTTCCGCCACTACCTCGCCGCCGTGCATCACAATGACGGCGCGGGTTTCGCCCAGGCCTTCGCGGGTGAACAGCGCATCCACCGCGCGGGCCAAGTCCTCCCGCGGGACGCCCGGATCGGTGCTGACGGCTTCCAGCGCGCCGGCGGGCAGGGGCGGCAGCGGGGGCGGCGCCGGCTCCGCGCATCCCGCCAGCAGCAGCGCCAGCGCGGACAGCACCGGCAGTCGCCCCGCAAACGCGCTTGGCGAGCGGCGGTGCGCGCGGCTAGAGGAGTGGTACGAAGAAAACCGGGGCGACATGGGCGCGCACTAATCAGGCAGGCGAGGGCGAATGGCAACCGCAAACACATTCCGGGCAAGGGGCACTGGCCGGCGGCGGCGCAACTGGTCCACGCTGGTCCTGCTGCTCATCGGCGCGGGCGCGGCCGGCTGGTGGCTGGCGGGCGAACAGGCGCAGGGTTATGCCGTGGCCGGGGCCTCTTTCGGTGCCCAGTCGGTCTGTTCGTGCCGTTACATCGCCGGGCGCGACGTGGGCAGCTGCAAGCAGGATTTCGAACCGGGCATGGAAGCGGTCTTCGTGTCCGACGATACGGAGGCCAAGGAAGTCACCGCCTGGGTGCCGCTGCTGGCCAGCCAGACGGCGCGTTACCGCGAAGGCTATGGCTGCGTGCTGGACCCCTGGGAGGGCTGAGCAGCCACGCCGTCCATCGCGGCGGTCGTGCCATCGATCCAGCCGCCGCCAACCACGCGGTCCCCATGATAGATCACCGCCGCCTGCCCCGGCGCCACGCCATATTCCGGCTGGGCGAAGCGGATGGTGGCAGGCGCACCGTGGCCCAGCGGCCCTTCCAGCGTGACCGGCACCGGCTTTGCCAGTGATCGCACCTTGGCGGTGAGGCCGGCTTCCGGCAGCGGGCCGATGCGGTTGGTTTCGACAAGGTGCGCCGCGCTGACCCCCAGCATGGCGCGCGGGCCAACCCGCACTTCGGCGCTGGCGGCGTCCAGCCCCACCACGTAGAGCGGCTCTGCCAGCCCGCCGATTTCCAGGCCCCGGCGCTGCCCCACGGTATAGTGGATGATGCCGGGATGGCGGCCCAGAACCTCGCCCGTGGCCGCGTGGACGATGTTGCCCGCCAGCTCGCCATCGGGCCGCAGCTTCTTGACCAGGCCGGCATAGTCGCCATCGGGCACGAAGCAGATGTCCTGGCTGTCGGGCTTGGCGGCGACGGCGAGGCCGAACGCTTCCGCAATGGCCCGCACGTCCTGCTTGGGCAGGCCGCCCAGCGGGAAGCGCAGGAAGGCAAGTTGCTCTTCCGTGGTGCCATAGAGGAAATAGGACTGGTCCCGCGCCGGATCGAGCGCGCGGTGAAGCTCCGGCCCGGCAGCCCCCATCACGCGGCGCACGTAATGGCCGGTGGCCAGGCAATCGGCCCCCAGGTCGCGCGCCATGCGCAGCAGGTCGGTGAACTTGGGCCCCATGTTGCAGCGGATGCACGGGATCGGGGTGCGCCCGGCCAGGTAATCGTCGGCAAAGCGGTCCACCACCTCTTCGCGGAACGAACTCTCGTGGTCGAACACGTAGTGGGCAATGCCCAGCCGGTCCGCCACGGTGCGCGCATCGCGGATATCGTCACCCGCGCAGCACGCGCCCTTGCGCCCGGTGGCCGCGCCATAATCGTACAGTTGCAGCGTGATGCCGATCACTTCCGCCCCGGTGGAGGCGGCAAGGGCGGCCACCACCGAACTGTCCACCCCGCCCGACATGGCCACCACGATGCGGCAATCCGCCGCGGGACGCGGCAGGTCGAACAGGGCTTCGGCGTTAACCGTGCCGGTCGTGGTTGTGGGGGTGGTCATGGCGCTGCCCATACACGCGCGCGGGGCCAAGGCCAATCGCCCGCTGCCGATCGTCCGTTGCGGGGGCAATCGCGGTTAAGCGGGCTTTTACCGCTTCTTGACGGTTGCGGGTTTATGACGCTGGCCATGTTCGAAGGAAACGTCTTTTCCCAGCGGCCCGAACCCGCCCGCACCGGAGGTGGGAGCGAAGGCGAATCGCTGCGCGAGATCAGCTGGAGCGACCTGCGCGCCCGGCTCGATGCCGCTCGCGACCTGCGGGCCAGCCTGGCGCAGGCGCAGGATCGGGAGGGGGCCAGTTTTGACCTTCCGGCCGCCCGCTGCATTGCCGCGCTGGGCGATGGCAAAGATGTCGTTAACCGTACTGATTTAGCCAATGGCAAAGGGACCTGCGCCATTGCCGGGCCATCGCATGTTGCCGTTTCGGGCAGGGACTTGAGGATATAAATGATCGAGAACCAGAACATCCGTCCCGCGCAGGTCATCGGTCCGCTTGGCGAGCCGCTGACCCTGGCCGACCTGCCGGCGCCGGAGACGAAGCGCTGGGTCGTGCGCCGCAAGGCGGAAGTGGTGGCCGCCGTCAACGGCGGGCTGCTGACGATTGAGGAGGTCCTGGATCGCTATGGCCTGACGCTGGAGGAATTTGCCGGCTGGCAGCGCGCGGTGGACCGGTCCGGCATGCAGGGCCTGCGCGTGACGCGCATCCAGCACTACCGCGATCTCTACGAACGCCAGCTCAAGTACTGATTCCATCCCCCGTTCAGCAGGGCGCAACCCCGCCGGCAGCCTGTTGCCGGCGGGGTTGCGCCGTCTGCTCCTCCCGGTAATCTGTATGGTTCCGGGGCGCTGGCACTTTGCTGCCGCCCGGCAAGGGAGGGGATTGCGCATGAACCTGTTTGCAGAACACGGCTGGCTTGGCTGGATCATCATCGGCGGCATTGCCGGGGCGCTGGCCAAGCTGCTGATGCCGGGCACCGATGGCGGCGGCATCATCAGGACGGTCCTGCTGGGCGTGGCCGGTGCCATGCTGTCCGGCCTGCTTGGCACGATGCTGGGCTGGTACCGGCAGGGCGAAGGCCCCGGCTTCATTGCCGCGCTGATCGGTGCGTTATTGTTGCTGGTGGCCTACCGCCAGCTCACCATCGCCAGGGCCCGGTCCTGACGATCCATCCTGCGTCCTGTGCGCTACCGGCGGTTTTCCGGAACGGTTCGGCTTGCCTGGCGTTCATCCTGTCAGAGCCGCCGATGCGGCCCTCGCTGCCGGGAGTTCGCGCCGGGACAAACAACAGGAGGACCTGGAGATGGGTTGGATTATCGCAATTATCGTGGGCGGTATCGCCGGCTGGCTGGCCAGCATGATCATGAACCGCGATGCCTCGATGGGCGTGGTGTGGAATGTCGTGGTGGGCTGCATCGGCTCCCTGGTGGGCAATGCCCTGGCCGGCCCCTTGCTGGGGGTGCAGGGCAGCGTGCAGCAGTTCTCGCTCACCGGCTTGCTGATCGCCCTGGTGGGCGCGGTGATCCTGCTGGCCATCGTCAACATGTTCCAGCGTGGCCGGGTGCGCTGATCCCCGGACGGGCAGGTGCGGCGGGCGCGCTGACAAAATGATACATTTGCCCCTGGAAGGCCGGAAACCCGCGGGTTTCCGGCCTTTTTCGCGGATTTTGGCCAAGTCTCCCGTCGATGTCCATGGCACCTCCGCCCATGGTCCGATTGCGGCGGGGGCGACATGAGTCTATGGGCAGGCCTGTATGGTCAGGTGTACCATCCGGCCTGCCGCCCGCCCCGCCTTGTCCACAAGGTATTCCGGGCCGCACACGGACCGGGTGACCCGCAAAACAGGCTGGGCAAATGAATTACGAAACGCGACTCGATCTGGCTGAAAGCCGTGAAGAGGCCGACCTTCATGGATCGGCTGGCCTGGCGGATGGGGCCGATGCGCAGGCCGATGGTGCCGCACGCAAGAAGCGCAAGCTGCTCATCGCGCTGGGGATCGCGCTGGTGGCCATCATCATTGCCGCGCTGATGCTGTCGGGTGGAAAGGAAACCGAGCCCTTCACCGGCGGCGGCGATGCCACCCCGCCGGCCGTCACCGTGATCGTCCCCGGCAAGGGCACCGTCGCCGGCGTCATCAATGCCACCGGCACGCTCGCCGCGCGCCGCGAAATGCCCGTCGGCGTGGTGGGCGAAGGCGGCCGCGTGGTCTCCGTGCCGGTGGAGCCGGGCCAGTGGGTCCGCGCCGGCCAGGTGCTGGCCGTGATCGACCGTTCCGTGCAGGTACAGCAGAGCGCCAGCTCGGCCGCGCAGATCGAAGTCGCCCGCGCCGATGCGGATCTGGCCGAAGCCAACCTCCAGCGCGCGCAGCAACTGGTGCAGCGCGGCTTCATCAGCCAGGCCGATATCGACCGGCTGACCGCCACCCGCGATGCGGCCCGTGCCCGTGTGCGCGTGGCCGAAGCGCAATATGGCGAACGCCAGGCGCGCAACGCCCAGCTCAATATCGTGGCGCCCGCCGCCGGCTTGCTGCTGACCCGCGCCGTGGAACCGGGGCAGGTGGTCACGCCGGGTTCCGGCGTGCTGTTCTCCATCGCCCGCGGCGGCGAAATGGAACTGCTGGCCAACATCGGCGAGGCCGAACTAGCCGCCATCCCCAATGGCGCAACCGGCACCGTCACCCCGGCCGGTACCGCCCAGTCCTTTACCTGCCAGGTCTGGCAGAAGAGCCCGGTAATCAACGAACAGACGCGCCAGGGCGTTGCCCGCTGCGCCATGGCCTACAACCCGGCGCTGCGCCCCGGCGGCTTTGCCACCGTGCAGCTGGGCGGCACCACCCAGGTGGCCGCGCGCCTGCCGGAAAGCGCCGTGCTGTCCGATGAAAGCGGCAGCTACGTCTACATCGTCGATAACCAGAACAAGGTGGTCCGGCGCGAAGTGGAACTGGGCGCGATCAGCGACGAAGGCATCGTGATCACGTCCGGCCTGCAGGGGACGGAGCGCGTGGTGGCGCGGGCCGGCGGGTTCCTGACCCCCGGTGAGACCGTCCGTCCGGTGATCGACAGCGACGCCCGCTAAAGGGGCCCGACCATGAACTTCCGCAACATCTCCGCCTGGTCGATCCGCAACCCGATCGTCCCCATCCTGGCCTTCCTTGGCCTGATGCTTGCCGGGATCATGGCGTTCCAGCGGATGGACGTGCAGGACCGGCCGGACATCGAATTCCCCGTGGTGATCGTGCAGATCTCGCAACCGGGCGCCGCCCCCAGCGAGATCGAGAACCAGATCACCCAGCGCGTGGAAGCCGCCGTCCAGACGCTGGACGGGATCGAGAACATCCGCTCCACCGCGTCCGAAGGCAGCTCCTCCACGCAGATCGAATTTGCCCTCGGCACCGATATCGCCGAAGCGGTGAACGAGGTGAAGAGCCAGGTGGACCAGATCCGCGGCGAACTGCCCGACGGCATCCTCGAACCGCGCATCTTCAAGCAGCAGACCAGCTCGCAGCCGATCGTCTACTACGGTGTCACCGCCGATGACATGACGGTGGAACAGCTCAGCTGGTTCATCGACGATACCATCACCAAGGCGCTGCTGACCGTTCCCGGCCTTGCCGAGGTGAACCGCAACGGCGGGGTGGACCGCGAGATCCTCGTGATCCTCGATCCCGCCAAGATGCAGTCGCTGGGGGTCACCGCGGCCTCCGTCAACCAGACCTTGCGGCAGACCAACGTCAACGCTGCCGGCGGGCAGGCGGAAATCGCCGGATCGCGCCAGTCGGTCCGCGTGCTGGGCAATGCCGAGACGGCCTACGAACTGTCGCAGACGCAGATCGCCATCGGGGGCGGGCGTTCGGTCAAGCTGGCCGACATTGCCGAGGTGCGCGACGCCTATGGCGAAATCCGCAGCCTGGCCAAGATCAACGGCCAGCAGGTCATCACCTTCTCCGTCACCCGTGCGCGCGGCGAATCCGACGTGTCGGTCTACGATGGCACGGTGGAAGTGCTGCAGCAGCTGGAGGAAGAAAACCCCGGCATCCACTTCACCCGCCTGTTCACCGAAGTGGATTACACCAAGGCGCAGTACGAAAGCAGCATGGCGGCGATGATCGAGGGCGCGATCCTGGCGGTCATCGTGGTGTTCCTGTTCCTGCGGGACTGGCGCGCGACGATCATCGCGGCGCTGGCCATCCCGCTATCGGCCATCCCCACGTTCTACTTCATGGAATGGCTGGGCTTCTCGCTCAACACCCTGTCATTGCTGGCGCTGGGCCTCGTCGCCGGGGTGCTGGTGGACGATGCCATCGTGGAGATCGAGAACATCGTGCGCCACATGCGCATGGGCAAGAGCGCCTACCAGGCCTCCATTGACGCGGCGGATGAGATCGGCCTGGCGGTGGTGGCAACCACCTTCTCCATCGTGGCGGTGTTCCTGCCGGTGGGCCTGATGCCGGGCGTGTCGGGCCAGTTCTTCAAGAACTTCGGCCTCACCGTGGTGGTCTCGGTCCTCATGTCGCTGGCGGTGGCCCGCATGATCACCCCGATGGTGGCGGCCTATTTCCTCAAGGCCCATGGCGAGGCGGAGCACGGCGGCGGCCGGGCCATGGACATCTACATGAAGGTCCTGCGCTGGTCGCTGGATGACAGCGGCTTCCGCGCCATGCGCCAGCGCATCGGCAAGACCGGCACCCGCTGGTGGTTCCACCTGGCCGCGCTGGTTTCCGGCGGCGTGCTGATCGCGCTGGCGCGGTCTGCCATGGGCGCCGAAGGCATGCCGGGCTTTGGCATGCTGCTGCTGCTGGCCCTTGCCGCCTACCTGCTGGGCGGGCTGGTCAACTTCATTCTCGGCCTGATCGCGGGCCTGGTCATCGGTTATGACAGCACGGCCTTCACCGCGCGGGCGCGCTATCTTGGCGCGCGCTTCCTCGATCACCGTGTGTGGATGATGCTGGTGGGCGTGTTTGCCCTCCTCTTCACCGGCTTCGTGGGCACGCGCATCCCCACGCAGTTCTTCCCCAATTCCGACAGCGATTTCGCCATGATCCGCATCGCCATGGTCCCCGGCACCACGCTGGAACAGACCGACGAGGTGGTGCAGCGGGTGGCCGCGCGCATGCAGGAAGAGCAGGAAGTGGCGCTGGCGCTGGGCATTGCCAACGAAGGCAGCGGCATGGTGCGGCTGGTCTTCAAGCCCGATCGCGAACGCACCAGCCTGGAATTCACGCGTGAGCTTGGCCCGGTGCTGCAGGACATCCCCGATGCCCGCGTCAATTTCCAGGACCAGGATGGCGGCGGTGGCGGCGGCGGTTCCGGCCGGGCGATCAACGTGATGCTGTCCGGGTCAGACCCGGAGCGGCTGGAGGAGGCGGCCAACGCGCTGGTGGAGCAGATGGGCACTGTCGAAGGTGCCGTCGGCCCGCGGATCGACCTTGACCTGCAGCGTCCCGAACTCATCATCAACCCGCGCGTGGACCTGGCCGCCAGCCTTGGCGTGACCACCCAGGCGCTGAGCCAGGCGATCCGCATCGCCACCCTGGGCGATATTGACCAGAACGCGGCCAAGTTCTCGCTGTCCGACCGGCAGATCCCCATCCGGGTGCGGCTGGCCGAAGGTGACCGGCGCAACATGGCGGTGATCCGCAACCTGCCCGTGCCCACCTCCACCGGCGGCTCCGTGCCGCTGGAACGGGTGGCGGACATCGGGCTCGGCATGGGCCCGACCACTATCGAACGCTACAACCAGAACCGCCGCGTGTTCGTCAGCGCGGACCTGGCGCCCGGCGCGGCGCGGGGCGATGTGATGTCGGCCATCCAGCGCCTGCCGATCATGCAGAACCTGCCCACCGGCGTCACCAACACCCCGGTTGGCCAGGACGAATGGCAAAGCCAGCTGATGGACAGCTTCGGCGTGGCGCTGCTGACGGGCATCCTGCTGGTCTTCTCGGTGCTGGTGCTGCTGTACCGTCGCCTGGTGTCCCCGCTGGTCAACATGGGTTCGCTGTTCCTCGCCCCGCTGGGCGGCCTGCTGCTGATCTGGGCGCTGGGCCAGCCGCTGTCGCTCCCGGTGTTCATCGGTATCCTCATGCTGTTCGGCATCGTGGCCAAGAACTCGATCCTGCTGATCGACTTCGCGCTGGAGGAGATGGCGACCGGCAAGGACAAGTTCGCGGCGATCATGGAAGCCGGGCACAAGCGCGCCCAGCCGATCGTGATGACCACGGTGGCCATGACCGCAGGGATGATCCCCACGGCCCTGTCGCTCACCGGCGATTCGGCCTGGCGCGCGCCGATGGGCACGGTGGTGATCGGCGGCCTGATCCTGTCGACCGCGCTGACCCTGCTGATCGTGCCGGCGGGCTTCAGCCTGGCCGATGGCCTCGAAAAGCGCCTTGGGCCGTGGCTGCGTGACAACCTGCTTTCCTACAAGCCGGGAGACAGCGATGCCGACCGCGCCGAACAGCAGGCCCTTCCTGCCGAGTAAGGCCCCCGCCCGCGCCGGAGCAGCCGCCTGATGCGCGGCGCTCCGGCCAGGGGCGGCGCGGGAGCGGGCCTGCCGCCCGATCGTGCACGGCGGATGCGGATCACCGCCACGCTGCTGCTGGTGGCCATGGCGGCGCTGTTCGTGGTCGCCAGCCTGCTCGAATCCAGCCATCCCGCCTGGCCCTGGGTGCTGGCCTTTGCCGAAGCGGCGATGGTGGGCGGCCTGGCGGACTGGTTTGCCGTTACCGCGCTGTTCCGCCACCCGCTGGGCCTGCCGATCCCGCACACCGCGATCATCCCCAACAACAAGGACCGCATCGCCGAAACGATGGCGGGGTTCCTGAAGCGCAACTTCCTCACCCCGCACGTGGTGGCGCGGCGCATGCGGGAGGTGAACGTGGCGCGCGCGGCGGGCGATTTCCTCGCCCGTCCCGATGGCGCGGGCGGCGGCGGGGCGGACGTCAGCCGCATCCGCGCCGGGGTGATGCAGCTGGCGGTGGACCTGCTCGAATCGCTCGACCAGGACAAGCTGGGGGCACAGGTGAAGGCGGGCCTGGTGCGGCAGGTGGAGCAGGTGGAGGTGGCCCCGCTCGCCGGCCGGATGCTCACCGCCGCCATGGCCGACAACCGCCACCGCCCGCTGGTGGACGGGATGATCCGCTGGACCGGGCTGACGCTGGAAGCGAACGAGGACATGGTCCGCAAGCTGATCCATGACCGGGCCAATGCCGTCCTGCGCTGGACCGGGCTGGACGAGCGGCTCGCCAATTCGGTGCTGGACGGACTTTACCGCCTGCTGGCCGAAGTCATGGTCAATCCCGACCATCCGCTGCGCGCCAAGCTGGAGGAAGGGCTGGCCGGCCTTGCGGCAGACTTGCAGCACGATCCGGCCATGCGCGCCAGGGTGGAGAGGGCCAAGGCCGAGCTGCTGGCCAACCCGGCGCTGGCCGACTGGTGGATGGGCATGTGGGAACGCATGCGCCTTGGCCTCATCGCCATGGCCCGCAGCCCCGATGGCGCGCTGGACGGCCAGCTGGGCCAGGCCCTGCGCGAACTGGGGCAGACCCTGCAGGCAGACCCGGCGCTGCAACTGCAGGTCAACCGGCTGGTCCGCCGCACCGTGGTGGGCATGGCACAGCGCCACGGTGACCAGATCGTGCGGCTGGTGTCAGAAACCGTGAAGCGGTGGGACGCGCAGACCATCACCTTGCGAATCGAACGCGCCGTGGGCCGCGACCTGCAGTTCATCCGCATCAACGGCACGCTGGTGGGCGGGCTGGTGGGCGTGACGATCCACGGGTTGTCTACCCTGCTTTAAGGCCCGTGTGTGCGAGGCGGTCAGGACCCCGGTGGGCGTGCCAGGCCGAACATGTAATCGACCATCCAGTAACTGGCGACTGGTTGCCCATTGGCATCCAGCGCTGGGGTGAACCTACCCCGCTCCATGATGGCGTTGCACACCCGCTGATTTTTGTCCTCCGACAGCGAAACCCACTGCGCCGCGCAGGCGGTGGGCCGCCCTTCGGCATCCACCAGCACGCGGAACGGATTGCGCCCGCCGGCAAACAGCGCGAAGTCCTGGAAGCCGATGGTGCCGGTGGGGATCCATTCCCACGCCGGACCTGCCGGAGCCACCCGGCGGGTCAGCGTCTGGTGCGCCTGCCAATCGACGCCCCAGGTCAACAACAGGTCATCGGTGCAGGTCTGCAGGGCGGTGATGGCCCCGCGCAAGGATCCGGTCTCCAGCCGCACCGGCGCGGTAAGGCCGGTGTTGATCTCGATCCCGGTGATCCCGGCGGCATATTCCTGCTCCGCCGTCCGGTCATACAGCGGCGGCCCGGCGGGTGCCGTTCCCGGCCCCGCGCCGGGTGCGGGCGGGGCGGGCATGGCGCCGATCAGCACGTTGCCGAGGTTGTAGTAAGTCTGCCCGTCAGCCATCTCCGACACGATGTAGCGGGCGCTGCGCTGTTCGCCTGCGGGCATGAAGCGGTAGCCCAGCTCCTCTGCCGAGCGGTAGGTGCTGAGCGCGCTCGACACCAGCACCAGCCGCACCAGGTTGTCCGCCCGGTTGCGTTCCAGCGCCAGGGCGATCTGATCATCCCCGTTGGTGAACACGCGCGCCAGGCGGCATTCGTTCTCTGCCGCGTCCAGCTGCCACTGCCCGGTGCGGGTGAACACTCGCGGCGCGGCCGCATCCTGCGCCAAAGCCCCAACCGAAGACGCACCGGCCGAAATGGTGACGGCAAGCGCCGCCAAAGTCCCCCAAATACCCTTCATGTCCCCTCTCCCTCTGGGCATGAATAGGTATCCGGGCAAAGCATTGCGTCAAGCGGGCAAATTGTAACGGCGCATCCGCGGGTTGCGCTGCCCAGCAAAAAGGGCCGCCGGCATCGCTGCCGTGCGGCCCTTTGCAAGGTATCAGTGCAAGGCCGGTCAGGCGGCCTTCTTCACCTCTGCCACGATCTTCTGCGCGGCATCGCCCAGGTCGTCGGCCGGCACGATGGCCAGGCCCGAGCTGGCGAGGATCGCCTTGCCGGCATCCACGTTGGTGCCTTCCAGGCGCACCACCAGCGGCACGGACAGGTTCACTTCCTTGGCCGCCGCCACGATGCCTTCCGCGATGGTATCGCAGCGCATGATGCCGCCGAAGATGTTGACGAGGATGCCCTTCACGGCCGGATCGCTGAGAATGATCTTGAAGGCCGCGGTGACCTTCTCCTTGTTGGCGCCGCCGCCCACGTCAAGGAAGTTGGCCGGGAACATGCCGTTCAGCTTGATGATGTCCATCGTCGCCATGGCCAGGCCCGCGCCGTTGACCATGCAGCCGATATCGCCATCCAGCTTGATGTAGGCGAGATCGTACTTGGAGGCTTCCACCTCCATCGGATCTTCCTCGGTCTCGTCGCGCAGGGCTTCCACGTCCTTGTGGCGGAACAGCGCGTTGCTATCGAAGCTCATCTTGGTGTCGAGCACCAGCAGGCGGCCATCTTCGGTTTCCACCAGCGGGTTGATTTCCAGCATCGCGCAATCAAGCGTGGTGAAGGCGGTGTAGAGCTGGGCGGCCAGCTTCTGCGCCTGCTTGTTGAGGTCGCCCGTCAGCTTGAGGGCAAAGGCCACCGCGCGGCCGTGGTGCGGCATGAAGCCGGTGGCCGGGTCAATGGTGATGGTGGTGATGCGTTCGGGCGTGTCGTGGGCCACGGTTTCAATGTCCATGCCGCCTTCGGTGGACACGATCATGGCCACGCGGCCGGTGGCGCGGTCCACCACCATGGACAGGTAGTATTCCCTGGCAATATCAACGCCATCGGTCACGTAGAGGCGGTTGACCTGCTTGCCCGCTTCGCCCGTCTGCACGGTGACGAGGGTGTTGCCGAGCATTTCCTTCGCGTTGGCCTCGACCTCTTCGATGCTCTTGGCCAGGCGCACGCCGCCCTTGGCATCGGGGGCGAGTTCCTTGAACTTGCCCTTGCCGCGCCCGCCGGCGTGGATCTGCGCCTTCACCACGTAAAGCGGCCCGGGCAGGGTTTTCGCACCGGCGACGGCTTCCTCCACCGTCAGCGCGGCAACGCCCGCGGGCACGCCAATGCCGAATTTGGCGAGCAGTTCCTTGGCCTGGTATTCATGAATGTTCATCGGGGAGAGACCTTTGCTTCAAGGTGCACGGTAGAGAGAGGAGTCGCCTTAAGCACCATCGCGCGCGGCTTGCAATGTCTGGCGCGCCATCCCAAGTTTGCGGGCAGATGATCGACCGTTTTCGCCTGAGGGACATTTGCGTTGAAGCCGGGCAGATCGCCCGCCGCATGTGGCCGGGTGACGGACACCGCGTGGAAAGCTGGGACAAGGGCGGGGACAGCCCCGTCAGCGTGGCGGACCTCGCGGTGGACGGCTTCCTGAAGCGCGAACTGGGCCGCCTGCTGCCTTCCGCCGGCTGGCTGTCGGAAGAGACGGCGGATGATCCCGCCCGGCTGGACAAGGGCCTGATCTGGGTGGTCGATCCGATCGACGGCACGCGGGACTTCATCCGCGGGCGCACCGGCTGGGCGGTGAGCGTGGCGCTGGTCAGTTCCGGCCGCCCGTTGATCGGTCTGCTGGTCGCACCTGCACGGGGCGAGGTGTGGACGGCAACGGCGGGTACCGGCGCGCGGCTCAACGGCGTGGACATATCGGCCAGCAAGCGGCGCGAATTTGCTGGCGCGAGGGTGCCGGCTGACGTGCTGGCGCGGGAAGATGCGGACCTGTCGCTGGTGGAAAAGCCCAATTCCATCGCCCTGCGCATCGCCATGGTGGCGGATGACCGGGCGGACCTGGTGGCCACGGTGCGCTGGGGCTTTGAATGGGACATTGCCGCCGCCGCGCTGATCGCGCGCGAGGCCGGGGCCAAGGTGACTGACGCCTTCGGCCAGCCGCTGGCCTACAACAAGCACGATCCGCGCGCCTTCGGCCTGCTGGTAAGCGCGCCGGCCATCCACGATGCGGCGGTGGAGCGGCTGGCGGAGCGCGCGGCTCTCTTGTCCTGAGTGGCCCTATCCGGGGCACATCCCCGGTGCTGCTCCCTTCGCGGCGCGTCCGCAGCGCAGGTCAGCTCTGCTGACCGGGAGCGAGGAGGCGAGGGGCCGGTGGCCCCTCGCACCTATCAATAGGCCTGCCGTACGTCTTGTTCCGTCACCGGGGTGATGCGGATTTCCACGCGGCGGTTCTGCGCGCGGCCGGCTTCGGTGGTATTGTCGGCAATCGGGTACTGTTCGCCATAGCCGACCGTGGCGATGCGGGCGCGGGCCACCCCGCGCGAGGACAGGAAGTTGGCGACCGACTCGGCGCGGCGGCGCGACAGGTCGAGGTTGTACGCATCCGATCCGGTGGAATCGGTGTGGCCCATCACGTCCACCAGCGAATTGGGATAGCGGATCATCGATTGCGCCACCCGGTCCAGCACTTCGCGCATGGCCGGGCTGATATCGGCCGAATTGACCGGGAAAGTCACGTCCGGCAGGTTGACGAGGATGCCGTCCCCGTTGGGTGTCTGCGACACGTCCACGCCGGTGCCGGCGGTCGCTTCGTCGAGTTCGCGGATCTGTTCGTCCATCCGGTAGCCGACATAGCCGCCGGCCGCAGCGCCGATGCCCGCACCCACGATGCGGGTGGTCTTGCCGCCGATCAGGCCGCCCAGCAGGTAACCTAGCCCCGCGCCGCCCACGCCGCCGATAGCCGCGCGCGAAACCGTGCGTTCGCCGGTGTTGGGATCGGTCACGCACGCGCTGAGGGACAGCAGCGATACGGCGGCGACGGCGGAAACGACGATACGGGATGTTCTCATGGCCTTCTCCTTCTGGACTCAGGTCTAAAGCGACAAATCTGAACGGTCTATGGCCGCGGAACGGCCCAACCGGCACGATGGTTCCGTGAAGCGGTCATGCGGGCCGCACAATCGCGCTTCGACTCGCGGGCCAAATCTGCTAGCGACCTTCGCCTGATGGCGGATTTTCCCTGGCTTTACCTGGCCGCACTGGCCGGGCTCATCGTCCTCAACGGCGTGTTCGCCATGTCCGAACTGGCGATCGTCTCGGCCCGCGCCGCGCAGCTGCGGGTGGCGGCGCAGAACGGCAGCCGCAGCGCGGAGATCGCGCTGAAGCTGGCGGCAGAGCCGGGCAAGTTCCTGTCCGCCGTGCAGATCGGCATCACCCTGATCGGCATCGTTTCCGGTGCGGTCTCCGGTGCCACGCTGGGCGAACCGGTGGGCCGCTGGCTGGCCGCCGCCGGGGTGGAGCCGGACCTCGCCGATAACCTCGGCTTCGTGCTGGTGATCGCGCTGACGACCTATTTCAGCCTCGTGGTGGGTGAACTGGTGCCCAAGCAGCTGGCCTTGCGCGCGGCCGTGCCCATCGCCCTTGTCATGGCGCGGCCCATGGCCATGCTGGCGCGGATTACCGCCCCATTCGTCTGGCTGCTGGATACCTCGTCCAGCTTCATGATGCGCCTTGTCGGCGTGCGCCACGCGGGCGAACACGGGATGACGGCGGAAGAGCTGCACATGGTCTTTGCCGATGCCACGCGCAGCGGCGTGATTGCCGAGGTCGAACGCGAGATGCTGTCGGGCATCATGAAGCTGTCCGAACGTCCCGTGCGCGAGCTGATGACCCCGCGTACCGAGCTGGACTGGATCGATGCCGAGGAAAGCGAGGAGGAGATGTGGGAGGTGATCGGCCAGACTCCCCACTCGCTGCTGCCGGTCGCTGAAGGCTCGCCCGACAAGGTGCTGGGCGTGGTCAAGGTGCGGGACGTGCTGGCGAAGAAGCTGGCGGGGGAGCCGGTGGTGCTGGCGGACCTGGTGCGCAAGGCCGAAGTGGTGCCTGACCAGCTCGACGCGATGGACGCGCTGCGCCTGCTGCAGCAATCCGGCACCTCGATGGCGATGGTGCACGATGAATACGGCCACCTGGATGGCGTGGTGACCACGGCCGACATCCTTGCCGCCATTGCCGGGACATTCGCCAGCCATCAGGACGACGATGACGAGCCGATGGTGGTGGAGCGCGAGGACGGATCGCTGCTGGTAGCCGGCGGCCTGCCCGCCGACGGGCTGGCGCAGTGGCTGGACATCACCTTGCCCGAACAGCGCGAATTCGCGACCGCGGCAGGCTTCGTGCTGTTTCAGATGAAGAAGCTGCCCACCGCAGGCGAATGGTTCACCGAACAGGGCTGGCGGTTCGAGGTGGTCGACATGGACGGCCGCCGGATCGACAAGCTTCTGGTCAGCAAAGAGTCCTGATTTTTCCGAAGAGCCATCCGGCCCTTCAATCCTCCGGTGCTGCTCCCTCCACTCTGTTCCGGGGCACCTGCGGGCGGGCGGTCACCCTTGCGGTTCGCTGGTCGCGAACCGGATCAGCGCTCCCGGTTAAGCATGGGATTACGAGGTATCGCAGCTAGCACTGCAACGGGCCGCAGGCCCGCAAGCGCGAATGCGCGTCCGCAGCGAAGGCCAGCTTGCTGGCCGGGAGCGAGGATAGCCAAGCGGGCGGATGCCCGCGCCGGCGCCTGAGGCTTAGATAACAGCCCGTGCGGCCTGGCCGTCGCCTTCAGGCGCGGCGATGATGGCGCGCGTGGTGGCGCCCTTGTTCACCGTGTAGGTGTCGGGATCGCCCACCGTGCTGCGGATGGCGACTTCGGGCGTGCCGGCGCGGCCCAGCGCACTGGTTTCCACGCTGCTGCGCGCCTGCGGCGGGAACAGGGCTTCCAGCGCCTGCTGCGCCGCCGTGTTATCACCCGGGCGCGGAGCGCCGGGAGCCGGCGGGACAAGCTGGAAATCCGGCGGCACGACCAGTGGGGCCTGGCGCTGCACGGCGAATTCATCGGGCGTATCGCGGGTGGCGATCAGCCCGGTGGAACAGGCCGGCAGCAGGGCCAGCGTGCCGGCAGCGGCAAGGATGCGGAAAGTCATGCGCATTATCATTCTCCGGTGGCGTCAGCGCCGCCTTTTGTTTCGCCCTGCTTTGTGGCGGGTTTCTCAGGGATGAACAAGGCGCGAAACAGCAGCACGGCCACGCCGATGCTGATTGCCGCATCGGCCACGTTGAAGATCAGGAAGGGGCGAAAATCGCCGATGTGGAAATCGGCAAAGTCCACCACGTAGCCGAAGCGGAACCGGTCCACGATGTTGCCCAGCGCCCCGCCCAGGATCATGGCCAGGGCATAGATGTCCCACCGGCGCACTTCGCGCAGGATCCACACGAATACCCCGCTCGCGATCAGCGCGGTCACGACCACCAGCGCCCAGCGCATTTCCTGGCTGGTCGCCTCGAACATGCCCAGCGAGACGCCGTAGTTGTTGGTGCGGGTGAAATCGAAGAACGGCAGCAGCGGGTAATGGTCGCCGATTTCCTTCAGGCCCAGGGTCTGGACCACGAAGAACTTGGAGCACTGGTCCGCCACGAACAGCACCAGCGCCATGGCCAGGCCGGTCAGCCGGTCACGGGTGAGCAGCCCGTTCATGCCGCGCCGTCCAGCCGTGCCACCACGTCATCGCAGCGGGCGCACAGGTCGCCATCCTCGCTGACTTCGGGCAGGTGCCGCCAGCAACGGCCGCACTTGTGATGCTCAGTGCGGGTGATGGACGGTCCCTCTGTCGTCTGAACAAAGGTGACCGGACCCGAAATGAAAATTTCTGCCAGGAAGTCCGTCCCGAGATCGCGATACTCGCGCAGAATCCCTTCGATATCAGAAACGGCGACTTCGGCCTCAAGGCTCGACCGGATGGTCTTCTCGCGTCGCAACGGCTCAATAGCTTCCGTCACTTCTGTTCGAAGTTCGCGCAGCGCATTCCAGCGGGCAATATCTGCATCAGCCGCCAGCACCTCCGGCCATTCCAGCAGGTGCACGCTGCCCGCATCGGGATAGCGGCTGGCCCAAACCTCCTCGCTGGTGAACACCAGCACCGGCGCGGCATAGCGGATCAGGGCGTGGAACATGGTGTCCAGCACGCTGCGATAGGCGCGGCGCTTCAGGTCTGCCGGGTGATCGCAGTAGAGGCAGTCCTTGCGGATATCGAAGAAGAAGGCCGACAGGTCCTCGTTGCAGAAGTCGATCAGGCTGCGGGTGTAGGTGTTGAAGTCGAAGTCAGCGACGGCGCCGCGCAGCTTGCCGTCCAGCTCGGCCAGAACCGCGAGCATGTACCGCTCCAGCTCCGGCATCTCGGCCACCGGCAGGCGCTCGGCCTCGGTAAACCCGTCGAGCGCGCCCAGCAGGTAGCGGAAGGTGTTGCGCAGCTTGCGGTACTGGTCGGCCACGCCTTTGAGGATTTCCGGGCCGATCCGGTGATCCTCGGTATAGTCGACGCTCAAGGCCCACAGGCGGATGATGTCCGCGCCATAATCGCGCATCACGTCCAGCGGGCTGACCGTGTTGCCGAGGCTCTTGGACATCTTCATGCCCTTGGCGTCCATCGTGAAGCCGTGCGTCAGCACCGCCTTGTAGGGCGCGCGGCCACGGGTGGCGCAGCTTTCCAGCAGGCTCGACTGGAACCAGCCGCGATGCTGGTCACTGCCTTCGAGGTAGAGGTCCGCCGGGCTTTGCAGTTCGGGCCAGGTGCCGCTTTCCAGCACGAAGGCGTGGGTGGAACCCGAATCGAACCACACGTCGAGAATGTCGACCACGCGCTCGTAATCATCGACGTTGTAGTCCGGGCCGAGCAGGTCGGCTGCGGCCTCATCGCTCCACGCATCCACGCCCTTTTCGCGCACGGCGGCAACGATGCGGGCGTTGACGGCGGGATCGACGAGGTATTCGCCGGTCTTGCGGTCAACGAACAGGGTGATCGGCACGCCCCAGGCGCGCTGGCGGGAAAGCACCCAGTCCGGGCGGCCCTCAACCATGGAGCCGATGCGGTTGCGGCCCTTTTCCGGCACGAAGCGGGTATCGGCAATCGCCTTCAGCGCCGTTTCACGCAGAGTGGCGGTCTGGTTCGCCTGCACCGCCATGGCCACCGCGCCGCCCACGCCGCCCAGCGGGGCGACGGGGTAATCGAACGGCGCAATCGCCTTGTCCATCGGCACGAACCACTGCGGCGTGCAGCGGAAGATCACCTTGGCCTTGGACCGCCACGAATGCGGGTAGGAATGCTGGTAATCGGCCGAGGCGCTGAGGAGTGCGCCCGCTTCGCGCAGGTCGCTGCACACCGGGCCATCGGGTGCGTTGAACTTGGGGTTGATGACCGACATCGAGCGTTCGTCGGTGCGCGGCAGCCAGGCCCAGTCCTCGCGATAACGCCCATCGGCCTCGACCACGAATTTCGGGTTGATGCCGTGCGCCTTGCACAGCGCAAAGTCATCCTCGCCATGATCGGGCGCCATGTGGACGAGGCCGGTGCCGCTTTCGGTGGTGACGAAATCGCCGGGCAGCATCGGGCGTGGCTCGGCGTAGAACCCGCCGAGATGGTGCATCGGGTGGCGGCAGATGGTTCCGGCGAGGTCGGAGCCTTTGCCGGTCCAGATCAGATCGTCTGCTCGGAATGATACATCCATTTGATCGAGCGCGACCACTCCGGCCTTCGCCAAACGCGCGTGGACTGTATGAGCCAATTCCTTTGCTATGAGGAGGCGGATCGGGTGGGCGTCGACCAGAACGTAATCGACCTCCGGCCCATAAGCCAAAGCCTGGTTCACCGGGATCGTCCACGGCGTGGTGGTCCAGATCACCGCGTGCGCGCCGACCAGTTCGGGGATCGGCGATTCCACGATCTCGAACGCCACGTCGATCTGGGTCGAGGTGATGTCCTCGTACTCCACCTCGGCTTCGGCGAGGGCCGTCTTCTCCACCGGGGACCACATCACCGGCTTGGCCCCGCGATAGAGCTGGCCGCTTTCGGCGAACTTCAGCAGCTCGGCCACGATCAGCGCCTCGGCCTCGGGCGCCATCGTCAGGTAGGGCTCGTCCCAGTTGCCGGAAATGCCCAGCCGCTGGAACTGGGCCTTCTGCACCTCCACCCACTCGGCGGCATAGGCGCGGCATTCGGCGCGGAATTCCTCGGCGGGAACCTCGTCCTTGTTCTTCTTCTTCTTGCGGTAGGCTTCTTCCACCTTCCACTCGATCGGCAGGCCGTGACAGTCCCAGCCGGGCACGTAGGGCGCATCCTTGCCCAGCAGGCTCTGGGTGCGGACCACCGCGTCCTTCAGCACCTTGTTGAGCGCGTGGCCGATGTGAATGTCGCCATTGGCATAGGGCGGGCCATCGTGGAGGATGAACTTCTTGCGCCCCTCTCGCGCCTCGCGCAGCTGGGCATAGAGGCCCTGCTCCTGCCAGCGGGCGAGGATTTTCGGTTCCTTTTCGGGCAGGCCGGCCTTCATCGGGAAGTCGGTCTGCGGCAGGAACACCGTGTCTCTGTAATCGCGCTTCTCTGTCATGACCGGCGGGCCTTAGCCTTGGGGCGGCATTTGCGCAATTTGTTGGTTCAGGCCAGCAGCGCGCGCGCCGCCACGCAATCGCGCTCCATCTGCGCCACCAGCGTGGGCAGATCGGCAAACTTCGCTTCGGGGCGCAGGAAGTGGCGCAGCTCCACCTCGATCTCCTGCCCGTAGAGACTGCCCGCAAAGTCGAAGAAGAACGGCTCCAGCAGTTCCTTGGGCGGATCGAAGGTGGGGCGAATGCCAAGGTTGGCCGCGCCGTTCACCACTTCGCCGCTGGCCAGCAGCCGGGCGCGCACGGCATAGATGCCGTATCGCGGCCGCAGGTAATTGCCCATGTCGAGGTTGGCCGTGGGATAGCCGATGGTGCGCCCGCGCTTGTCCCCGTGAATCACCTCGCCCCGGATGGCGAAGGGGCGGGTGAGCAGGCGCGCGGCTTCCTCGCACTCGCCTGCCTTCAAGAGGTCGCGAATCCGGCTGGAGGAGACGACCTGCCCGTCCAGCTTCACCGGCCCCACGGCGCGCGCCGCCATGCCAACGGTTGCGCCAATCTCGCGCAGCACGCCCACGTTGCCGCCGCGGCCCGCGCCGAAGCTGAAATCCTCCCCCGTCACCACGCCCGCCGCGCCGATATGGCGGCCCAGCAGGTCCGCCACAAAGCTTTGCGCCGTCATGGCGGCAAGGTCGCCATCGAAGTGGAACACCAGCATGGCATCCGCCCCGGCGGCGGCGAACAGTTCCTGCCGCTGGTCCAGCGTGGTCAGGCGGAAGGGCGGCACGTGCGGGGCGAAGTGGCGCACCGGGTGCGGATCGAACGTGGCGACAATGGCCGGGCGGCCTTCCGCCTTTGCCCAGTTCACGCATTCGGCCACCACCGCCTGGTGGCCCAGGTGGAAGCCATCGAAATTGCCCAGCGCCACCACGGCGCCGCGCAGGGCTTCGGGGATGGTGTCTCGGTGGTCGAGCCGGATCATGCGGCCAGCTCCGGCAAAAGATCTGGTTGGGGCACGATCCCCGCACCGATCACCCGCAGGGCATTGCCGCCCATCACGGCGCGAATCTCGCTCTCGGTAAACCCGGCATCCATCAATCCTTGCGTGATCTGCACAAGCTGGCTGGTATCGAACCGGGTGGTCACCGTGCCATCGAAATCGCTGCCCAGCGCCACGTGTTCGATGCCAACAAGGTCGCGCACGTGGGCCATGGCCCGCACGATTCCGGCGGGTGATATGTCGCACACCGCGCTGTCCCAGTAGCCAATGCCGATCACCCCGCCAGTGGCGGCGACCCCGCGAATTTCCTCGTCGGTCAGGTTGCGGTTGCCGGAACAGGTCGCCTGCACCCCGCCGTGGCTGGAGAGGACCGGCCGGCGCGCCATGGCCAGTACTTCGGCCACGCATTGGTGGCTGCAATGGGCAATGTCCACGATCATGCCCATCGCTTCCATCTGCCGCACCACCTGCCGGCCCATGGGGGTGAGGCCGCCCTTGCCCTCGCCATGCATCGATCCGGCCAGCTCGTTATCGAAGAAGTGGGTGAGGCCCGCCATCCGCACGCCCGCATCATGCAGGCGCGGCAGGTTGGCCACATCGCCTTCCAGATCGTGCAGGCCCTCTACGCTCAGCATAACGCCAATCGGCTTGCGGTTGGCACCGCGAGCGGTGAGGACGTGGGCCAGATCGGCATTGTCGGTCACGCGGAACAGCGCGCCATTGCTGGCCGCCACGGCGCGTTCCAGCTTCTGGCCGTGCCACAGCGTGCGTTCCAGCAGCGAAGTCCAGGTGCGGGGCGGCTGCAGCTGGCCAATGGCCAACAAGGTAATGTCATCGCGCGCGTGGGCGCTGTTGCGATCATCGTTCAGGCCGGCGGGGCTCTTGGTGACGCTGGAGAGCACCTGCAGGGCCACGTTGCCATCATCGAGGCGCGGCATGTCCACGTGGCCGCGGGTTCCCCGCTCCAGCAGGTTGCGCTGCCACAGCAGGGTATCGGCGTGCAGGTCCACGATCGTCAGGCTGACGTGCAGCGCGCGCGCCTCTGCGGACACTTCGGGCAAGGGGCCGCCATCGACCACGTTCATGCGCCGCTCGGCAATGCCGGGGGCAAAGGCGAAGAAGGCTGCCAGCAGCGCGGCGACCACCAGGCCCGCGCTCCACAGCACGGGGCGCAACCTCACCGGCGGCGCTCGTATGTCACGAAGTCATGCGCCGGCCAGCCATCGGCGGCGGGGCGGCAGTCGCGCGCGGTTTCCACCCACAACGCCGGATCGGGCAGCGGCATGAACACGTCGCCCGCCGTATCCTCGTGCACCTCGGTAATTTCCCAGCGGGTGGCGAGGTGATCGAGCATGGCGAAGATCTCCGCCCCGCCGATAACCGAGAAATCGCCGCCTCCCACCAGTGCCAGCATCCCCGCCTCGTCATGCACCACTTCCGCGCCGGGGGCTGACCAGTGGCGGTTGCGCGTGATCACGATGTGGCGGCGGCCGGGCAGCAGGCCGGGCAGGCTCTCGAAAGTCTTGCGGCCCATGACCATCGGCATGCCGATGGTGTGCGCCTTGAACCGCTTCAGGTCCTCGCGAATCTTCCACGGCACATCCCCGCCCGCCGCGATGCAGCCGTTGGTGGCGCGGGCGACGACGAACAGGACGTTTCGTTCAGCCGACACGGGTGACGTGCCCCATCTTGCGCCCTTCGCGCGCTTCGGCCTTGCCATAAAGGTGCAGGTGCGCGCGCGGGTCCGACAGGTGGCGCACCATGTCCAGCGCCTCGGCCCCGATCAGGTTGTCCATCACGATGCGGGGGGACACGCTGGCCGGGTCGCCCAGCGGCAGGCCGCAGATGGCGCGCACGTGGTTCTCGAACTGGCTCGTCACCGCACCCTCGATGGTCCAGTGGCCTGAATTGTGCACCCGCGGGGCCATTTCGTTGAACACCGGGCCTTGCGCCGTGGCAAAGAACTCGCAGGTCAGCACGCCGACATAGCCCAGCTCCGCCGCAATGCGCGCGGCCAGGGCGCGGGCCGCCTCCACCTGCTGGCCCACGATGGCGGGCGCGGGCAGCACGCTGTGCGCCAGGATGCCGTTTTCGTGCGTGTTGTGGGTCGAATCCCAGAACCGCACCTCGCCATTGCGGGCGCGCACCAGGATGACCGAAAATTCGCACTCGAAAGTGACGAAGCCTTCGTAGACGAGGCCGGTTTCCGGCACGCGGATGCCGACGGCTTCGGGCGCTGAGGAAATCTTCCACTGGCCCTTGCCGTCATACCCGTGGCGCCGGGTCTTGATGATGCCGGGCGCGCCCACGCGGGCGATGGCATCGGCCATTTCGCTCTCATGGTCGATTGCGGCATAGGGCGCGGGGCGGCCGCCAAGCTGTTCCACGAACCGCTTTTCGCGCAGGCGATCCTGCGCCACTTCCAGCGCCGCCACGCCGGGGGCCAGTTGGCCGGGGGCGAAAGCGGCCAGCGGGGCCACGGGTACGTTCTCGAACTCGTAAGTCACCACCGGGCAGGCGGCGGCGAATTCGGCCAATGCCGCCTTGTCCTCCCACGCGGCACAAGTGAAATCGGCAGCCACGTCTGCCGCCACGCTGTCATTCTCCGGCGCGTAAATGTGGCAGCGATAGCCAAGCTGGGCGGCGGCAATGGCGATCATCCGGCCAAGCTGGCCGCCGCCAAGGATGCCGATGGTGCTGCCGGGGGGGAGGGGCTGGAGGTTCATGCGCTTGCGGCTTGCCCTTACTGGTCCACCGGCCGCTCGGCCACGGCCTGCGTCTGCGCGGCGCGGAAGGCCTTCAGCCGCTCGGTCAGCGCGGGATCTTCCAGCGCCAGGATGGAGGCGGCAAGGATGCCGGCATTGGTCGCACCCGCCTCGCCAATGGCCAGCGTGCCCACGGGGATGCCGGCGGGCATCTGCACGATGGAGAGCAGGCTGTCCTGCCCGCTCAGCGCGCGGCTCTGCACCGGCACGCCCAGCACGGGCAGGTGGGTAAGGCTGGCGATCATGCCCGGCAGGTGCGCCGCGCCGCCTGCGCCGGCGATGATGACCTTGAAGCCCTCCTTCGCCGCGCCGTGGCCGAAGGCGTGGAGCCGGTCCGGCGTGCGGTGGGCGGAAACGATGCGGCAATCATGGGTCACGCCCAGCTTGTCCAGCACCTCGGCGGCGCGCTTCATGGTTGGCCAGTCGGACTGGCTGCCCATCACAATCGCTACGGGTGCTCCCATCGGTCCTTACCTGTCCTTCAGGTAGTGCCGTTCCCCCGGCACCATCTGGTCATCGAAATCGTAGACGATCGGCTGGCCGGTGGGAATTTCCAGCCCGGTAATGTCGGCATCCGAAATGCCGGAAAGGTGCTTCACCAGCGCGCGCAGGGAATTGCCATGGGCGGCCACCAGCACGGTTTCTCCCCTGGCGAGTTCGGGCAGGATCTCGGCTTCCCAGTAGGGCAGCACCCGCTCGATCGTCAGCTTGAGGCTTTCGGTCGCGGGGATGGGAATGCCGGCATAGCGCGGGTCGCTCGCCAGGTCGAACGGGCCGCCTTCCTCCAGCGGGGGCGGCGGCACGTCAAAGCTGCGGCGCCAGATCTTGACCTGCTCGTCCCCATGCTTGGCGGCGGTTTCCGCCTTGTCGAGCCCGGTGAGCCCGCCATAGTGCCGCTCGTTCAGGCGCCAGTCCTTGGTTTCGGGCACCCACAGGCGGCCGCAGGCTTCCAGCGCATAGTGCAGCGTCTTGATCGCGCGGGTCTGCAGCGAGGTGAAGGCGCGGGTGGGCAGCAGGCCCTTGTCCTTCAGCAGGCTGCCTGCGGCCTGCGCTTCGGCCACGCCTTTTTCCGTCAGGTCCACGTCCCACCAGCCGGTGAAGCGGTTTTCCAGGTTCCACTGGCTCTGGCCGTGGCGGACGAGGATCAAGGTAGGCAAGGCGGTCGGCTCCCTGGGCTTTGTCTGGTGCGCCAGCCGTTAGCGGTTCGATTCGGAGTTGGGAAGGGCGGGTTCATCCCCGGGCGCGCCCGTTGCGCCCAGCGCGCGCGCCTGCGCCTTGCGCCGCCGCAGGTTCTCGCGCAGCTTGGCGGCCAGTCTCTCTTCACGGGAAAGCTTGTCGGTCGGGGTGCTCATGGCGGCCATTCATGGCGATTTTGCACGCCGCCCTCAAGCGCCGCTTGACTTTCCGCCGCCTCGCGACAATAGCGCCCGCCTGCCTGCCGCCCCGTTTTGCGGGTGGCCGATGGTCCTGCTGCTGTAGCTCAGTGGTAGAGCGCACCCTTGGTAAGGGTGAGGTCGGGAGTTCAATCCTCCCCAGCAGCACCATTTTTCAAGCACTTAGGCGATGGCCTCCGGGCCTTTCATGAAACGATCATGGAGCCGCCCGCTGGCGTGGTGGTCTGTGGCGCGCCGTGCTGCCGTCATTCCTGCCGGATTCTGCACTATCTGACCCGCCGGGATTATCGCTGGATGGCGCCCGCGCTTCTCGCGTGAATGCGATTCTGCGCGGTCGATGTGGCGGGATTGGGTACGTGGCGGCCTCGTCCCCCTATCTCAGCCGGGCAATCCGCCACGCAGCTTGGCCAGCAGGGCAATCAGGGTTTCGGTTTCCTCCTCGTCGAGGATACCTTCAAATGGCCGCTCCAGTTCCTCGCTTGCCGCACAGGCGGCGCGGGCATGATCCTCGCCGGCCGGCGTGAGATAGAGCTCAACGGTGCGGCGGTCCTGTTGCGATGGCTTGCGCGTCACCAGCCCGTCCCTGGTCAGGCCGCGCAGGAACAGGGCGACCTTCGAGGCATCGAGATGCAGCGCGTTTGCCAGTTGCATGGGCGTGATGCCGGGATTGAGGCCGATGAGGATCGGGATCGACAAGGCGCCGCGCGGGACGGGTTGCTCGCCCTTGTGCATTTCGACCAGCAAGGCCTTGCGTGCCGCCCGCCAGGTCAGATGGATCTGGAACGCAAGATGCCTGTCGATACTGCCGAAGTTCATGCGCCGCCCCCTCTGTGCCCACTGCCGGATATCCCCGGGTGCCCGCGATGTGCAATCCCCGTTCCACGGGCGAGGGAGCCTGAAGGCTTTACAAAGATAATTACCTAAAATAAACATCTCCCACGCGCCAGCCGCCTGAGAGCGGCCGCAAACGCAGCAATCGCAATCGCAGGCACCTGCCCAGAAGAGCAGGGCCGGGTTGCGTGGGGACTTGGGGGGAGGTGCGGGGCGGCCCGCAAGGCGATCATGGCGCTATCTTATGCGGATTATCCTGCCTTGCAGGGCGATTTCGAACCGGCCCGGTTCAACTCAAGCGTGTTCGATTGCGAGGTGGTGGGAACCATCCCCGAAGGGCTGAACGGAACCTTCTACCGCGCCGGTGCGGAATGGTTCTATCCGCCCCGGTTTCCCGATGATTCCCCGTTTGCGGCAGATGGCATCATCACCTCTTTCCGCATTGCCGGCGGCTGCTGCGACTTTGCCGCGCGCTTCATCGAAACGCCCCGTTACCTGGCCAACAAGGCGGCGCGCCGCCAGTTGTTCGGCTACTATCGCAACCCGTTCACGCACGAGCGGGAGATGCAGGGCAAGTTCAACACTTTCGACACCGCGTCCAACACCAACGTCATCTGGTTCGCGGGCAAGCTCCTGGCGCTGAAGGAAGACGCGCCGCCGATGGAAATCGACCCGGTGACGCTGGAGACCAGGGGCTTTCACGATTTTGCCGGCGGCTACAAGGCGCCCACCTTCTCCGCCCATCCCAAGGTCGATGGCCGCACGGGCGAGATGATCACCTACGGCTACGAGGCGGAGGGCCTCGCCAGCAATGCCATCTGGCTATACACGATCGACCCGGATGGCACCGTTACCAGCGAGCGCAGGCTGGCGGCACCCTACCTGTCGATGGTCCATGATATCGCGATCTCGCACAACTACATCCTGATCCCCGTCTACGGCATGGTTTCCAGCCTTGAGCGGTTGCGGGAAGGCAAGATCCACTGGGGCTGGGATACCACGGTGCCGAGCCACATCGGCGTGTTGCCGCGCAACGGTTCCGCCGGCGATGTGCGCTGGTTTACCGGTCCGCCGATGGCCATGGTGCACACCTTCGCCGCGACGGATCACAACGGGGTGATTACCCTGGATGCCGCAGTTTCCGACGGTAACCCGTTCCCATTCTTCCCCGATGTTCACGGACGTCCCTTCGATGGCGCCGCAGCGCGCACGACGATCCGCCGCTACACGATCGACATGAACGGCAGCGATGCCGGCTGGCGGGAGGAGCGCCGTTTCCCGGACAAGGCCGGTGCCCTCAGCCGCATTGATGACCGCTTCATGGGGCACGATTATCGTTACGGCCTGCTGGGCTTTGCCGATGAATACCTGCCGTTTGCGGGCGAGGCCGGCGGGCGGCGCCCGGTCAACTCGCTGGGCCGGTTCGATTTCGCCACCGGCGAGGTGGAGGCGATGTTTGCCGGGCCGGAATACGGCCTGCAGGAAGTCACCTTTGCCCCGCGCAGCCCCGATGCGCCGGAAGCCGATGGCTGGGTGATGGCGGTCGCCACCAATTACGAGACCATGAAGAGCGAACTGGTCATCGGCGATACGGCCAACCTCACCGCCGGGCCGGTGGCGCGCGTGCGCCTGCCGTTCAAGGCTCCGGGGCAGATCCACGGGAACTGGGTGCCGGCCTGGAGCGCCGGCGCGTGATCGTCCTCGATCCGGCGCGGCTGGAAGCGGCCATGCGGCGCTTCGCGGCAATCGTGGGCGAGGACCACGTGTGGCGCGATGATGCCGCCCGTCACGGCTACAAGGATGCCATGGCCCCGCGCGATGCCATGTCCTACGCGCCCCGCGGCGCGGTTGCGCCCGCCAACGTGGAGGAAGTGCAGGCGATTGTCCGCGTGGCGGGCGAAATGGGCATTCCGCTGTGGCCGATCAGCCGCGGCAAGAATTTCGGCTATGGCGGATCGGCCCCGCGCTTTGGCGAAGTCGTCATGCTGGACCTTGTCCGGATGAACCGCATCCTGGAGGTCAATGTCGAGCACGGCTATGTCGTGCTGGAACCGGGCGTCAGTTTTGATGACCTCTACACCTACCTGGTGGAGAGCCGCATCCCGCTGTGGATGTCGGCCGCCGCGCACACCTGGGGCAGTGTGCTGGGCAATGCCCTGGAACGCGGCGTGGGCTACACCCCTTATGGCGAACACGCCTCCAAGGTCTGCGGGCTGGAGGTGGTCACCGGCACGGGCGAGCTGCTGCGTACCGGCATGGGCGCGCTGGACGGCGCCAGGACCTGGCAGATGTTCCCCTATGGTTTCGGCCCGTCATGGGACGCCGCCTTCATGCAGAGCAATTTCGGCATCGTCACGCGGATGGGCCTGTGGCTGATGCCGGAGCCGGAGCACACGCTGAACCTGGCCATGAAGTTCGACCGGCCGGAAGACTTGCCGCTGGGGGTGGAGGCGCTGCGCCCGCTGAAGCTGGATGGCACGGTGCAGGCCAATCCCAGCTTCGGCAACATCATCCGCAACTTGGCCGTGCGCGCGCCGCGCAGCGAATATTACCAGGGTACGGGGCCAATTCCGGCCAGCGTGCTTGACGATGCCCGGGTGCGGACCGGGGTGGGGCATTGGAACTTCTCGATCCGCCTGTTTGGCGACAAGGCGATCAACACCATCAACGCCGAAAAGGTGAAGCGCGCCTTTTCCGCCCTGCCATACCAATTCGAAGTGTCGGAATGGAACCGGGGGGAGCCGCTGCGCGGGTCCGGCTCGCCCACGCCCAGCCTTGCCGCGCTGGGCGTGGTTGACTGGCTGGGCGGCCCGGGCGGTCACCTGACATTCTCGCCCGTCTCCCCGTTCTCGGGCGCCGAGGCGTGGGAGCAATATACCACGATCCGCGGAATGTATGAGGATGCCGGCTTCGATTATTACGGCGGCTTCACCGCCGGGCAGCGGTATCTCAACCATATCAGCATGATCCTGTTCAACCGGGACGATGCGGAGATGACCGGCCGGGCCAACGCCCTGTTCAGCAGCCTCATCGAAACGGCGGCGCGGCGCGGCTGGGGCGAATATCGCACCCACACGCTGTTCTATGACGAGGTTGCCCGCACCTACGGTTACAACAACGGCGCGCTGCGCCGCTGGAACGAGACGGTGAAGGATGCGGTCGATCCCCATGGCATCATCGCACCGGGCAAGATGGGCATCTGGCCGCGCGCCTACCGGGAGGCGCAGGCATGATCCGCCGCGCATCCCTTGCCCTGCCGCTGGTGGCCCTGACTGGTGCCCTGTCCCTTGCCCAGGCTGCCGAACCGGCCGAGCCTTCGCGCGGGCAGGCGCTGTTTGCCCAGCGTTGCGGCGGCTGCCATCTTGAAGGCGGGTTCGGCACCCGCGTGCTCTCCCGCCGCGTACCGGAAGGCCAGGCACGGCTGGAGGATCGGGAAATCCTCCCGGCCGGGCTGACCATCGCCGTGGTGCGGGGTGGCATCGGCTCCATGCCGCAGATTCGCGCCGCCGAACTGGGCGATGCCGATCTGGCGGCGATTGCGGCCTATCTGGAGTCTGGCCAGTGATCCGCAGCAACCGCCGCACCGTCCTGAAAGGCACCCTGGCGATCGGTTCGCTTGCCGCGCTGGGAACAATTCCATTTGCAGCGGCCCGCGCGGCACCGGCGATCTTCATCTATGACGATCGCTTTCCCGCATCGCGCCTGCTGGCACAAGGATGGCAGGCGCTGGGCGTGCCCATTCTTGATCCGCGCGACCATGATCTGGGCATCGCGTGGCGCGGGCACATTCCGTCCTTGCTGGAAGCGGTCGGCACGATCGAAGGGGCAACCTTGTGGTCGGACCGCTGGGTTTGTGAAACCTTCGCCCGCGCCCACGGATTGGCGCTGATGGTCGATCAGGCGGCCTTGCCCGGCCCGGCCGGCGGCGGGCTGTCCCGCTGGAGGCTGGCATGAAGACCAGCCGCCGCCTGTTCCTGGGGGCCTGCGCTGCCCTGACCGGCATGGCCACCCTGAAGGCCAACCCGCTGTTTGCCGCAGGGCCGGGTGTCTTGCCGTCCGATGTTCCTCTGGCCGGTGTTCCTCTGGCCGGTGTGGGTGAGGTCTGGGGCCTTGCATACTGGGCGAGGGGCGCAACCGCCGCACCCTGTGCCCGCCGCCGCCCGTGCCCGGCTCCGCCCGCCTGGCACCCCGAATTCCCCTGACCGCCTCCAAGGACGCGATTCTATGCCCGTGCTGCCTCCCGGTCTGAGCCAGGAAACGTTCGCAAGGGCACTGGACGAATTCCGGTCGGCGATTGGTGGCGAATGGGTGTTCACATCCGATGTGGACCGGGCAAGCTACCTCGATCCGTTCGACATCGGCGAACAGGACGATCACGCCTGCGCCGCCGCTCTCGCGCCGGCCGGGGTGTACGATCTTCGCCGTATCCTCGAGATTGCCAACCGCCACCGCGTGCCCGTGTGGCCGGTGTCGATGGGCAAGAACTTCGCCTACGGCACCGCCGCGCCGGAAATGCGCGGCTCGGTGATCCTTGATCTCAAGCGGATGAACCGCATCCTGGAGATCGACGAGGTCATGGGCACGGCCCTGGTCGAGCCGGGGGTCAGCTTTTTCGACCTGAAGGCAGAGCTTGACCGGCGGCAATCGGGCCTGTGGATGTCCGGCCCCTCGCACAGCTGGGGCAGCGTGATCGGCAATGCGCTGGAACATGGCGTGGGATACACGCCTTATGGCCAGCACGCCGAAACGATCTGCGGGATGGAAGTGATGCTGGCCGATGGCACGCTGGTGCGCACAGGGTTTGGCGCGCTGGCCGGATCGCGCGAATGGCAGGCGTTCCGCTGGCCATTCGGCCCTGCGCTTGATGGCCTGTTCACCCAGTCCAACTTTGCCATCGTTACCAAGATGGGCCTGTGGCTGATGCCGGAGCCTGAAGGCATGGCGGGGGTTTCCATCTCCGTTCCCCGGCGTGATGACTATGCCGAGATGATCGACGTGCTGCGCCCCTTGCGCATGACCGACGTGATCAACGCGCCCTATACCATTGCCAACGGGTGGCGGCAGATCACCGGCGGGCGCACCCGCGGCGAGGCCTGGCAGGGCCCCGGGGCCATCCCGCGCGGACGGATGGAGGAATTGCTGGCCGAACGCGGGCAGGGGTGGTGGAGCCTGATCTTCAACCTGTTCGACAGTCCCGCTGCTCTCGACATCCGGCTGGAGAAGATTCGCGCCGCCTTTGCCGCCATACCCGGGGCCACCATGTCAGTGCGCCGGTGGGAGAAGGGCCAGCCGCAGGAAAGCTGGATGCGGCAGGAGGTCGGCCTCTCGCCGCTGGGCGTGGTCGACTGGGGCGGCAGCCCCGGCGGGCACAGCGATTTCGGCCCCGTGGTTGCCCCCATCGGCGCACGGGCCGAGCAGGTCTATGCCATCATCGAACGGCGCTTCCTGGAATATGGCAAGGATCCGTGGATCGGGATGTTCGGCATATCCTCGCGGGCGCTGATCTTCGTGGCCGACATGTTCTTCACCCGCACCGATGCCGAGGACACCGCCCGCTGCCGCGCCCTGTTCCGCCAGCTGTGCCAGGACATGACCGAAATCGGCGTGGGCCTCTATCGCACGCACCTGCGCTTCATGGACGATGCCGTGGCCATGCACGGCTGGGGGGACCAGGCGCTTCCCCGCCTCAACAACCGGATCAAGGCCGCGCTGGACCCCAACGGCATCCTCGCGCCGGGCAAGCAGGGCATCGACAGCTGGCCCGGGACCGAAAGGAGCGAGGCGTGAGGCCCCCGGCGCGCCTTTCGCGCTACTGTGCCCTGCCGCTTGCCATCGGCCTGTTCGCGGCGGGCCTGGCCGCGCCTGCCGCCGTCAGTTCCGCCACGGCAGGGCCGCGCTCCGCCGAGGCGATCTTCGCCTCCCGCTGCGCCTATTGCCACGATGCCGGCGGCTGGGGCACCCGTGCGCTGGCCCGCCGCCTTCCCGCCGGCGAGCCTGCCGTGCTGCTGGAACGGGCCAACCTGCCCCCGCCCTATACCGTGGCCGTGGTCCGCCGCGGCCTTGGCGCCATGCCGCAATTCACCCCCGCAGAGCTGACCGATGCCGAGCTGGCGGCGCTGGCCCAATGGCTGGAGGACCGCCGGTGAAAGCCCCGGAGAGCAGCCCGCAGCACAGTCTGTCCGGCCGCTCCCGCGCAGGGTTGAACAGTGGCCCAGTGACCGCGTGCGATCGCCGTTCACTGCTGGCGGGGTCTGGCCTTGGCGTGCTGCTGTCAGCCCTGCCCGCCAGCCTTGCCCACGCGGGGGAGGGCACTGGCGCCCAGCCCCGGCTCAGCTTTTTCGACGAGCGGCCGATGATCGACCCTTCGGGGCAATTGCCGCCTTACCGGCCACCGCAGGGACACCGGGGCGCCGGTCCCCTGTCCTGGGAGGACGAGGCGGCGCTGCGGTTCGTGATGCCATTCCTGACCTGACCTGACCGGCAGGCAATAGAGGGGAGAAGGACCATCGTTGACGCATTCAACCAGCCCGGCGCACAGGGCTTCTTCGCCCCGCAGCGGTTCGACGCGCAACTGCTCGATTGCGAAGTCGTCGGCCAGATGCCCTCCGACATGGACGGCGTGTTCGTGCGCGTGGGCGGCGAATGGTATTACCCACCCATGTTCGCCGACGATGCCCCGCTGCATTCGGACGGCTACATCAGCGCATTCCGCATCAGCAACGGCCGCGTGTCGTTCCGTGGCCGCTATGTCGAAACGCCGCGCTTCAAGGCGAACCTGGCCGAAGGGCGGCAGATGTTCGGCTATTACCGCAATCCCTTCACCCATGACGGGAAGGTGCGCGGGCTGGATGCCACCGTGGCCAACACCGCGCCTTTCGCCCATGCGGGGATGCTGTTTGCGCTGAAGGAGGATGCGCTTCCCTATCGCATCGATCCGGCCACCCTGGCCACCATCGGCCCGCACGATTTCGGCGGCGGCTATCGCAGCCCCACCTTCACCGCCCACCCCAAGACCGATCCCGTCACCGGCGAGATGCTGACCTTCGGCTACGAGGCGACCGGCCCGGCCAGCGACGACCTGTACTACTACGTCATCGACCGCACCGGGCAGGTGACCCGCGAGGTGCGCCTCAAGGTGCCATATGTCTCGGTAGTGCATGACTGGGCGGTGACGCAGGAACACGTGCTGTTCACCTTCGGCGGCTATACCACCAGCATGGACCGGCTGCGGGCCGGGCAGATCCACTGGGGCTGGGACCGGACCCTGCCCAGCATGGTGGGGATCATGCCCCGCGACGGCGAGGCGCGCGACCTGCGCTGGTTCCGTGGCCCCGAACGCTGCATGATGCACACGCTGAACGCGGTGAGCGAGGGCGACAAGGTCACGCTCTATGCCCCGTTCTACGATTCCAACTTCTTCCCCTTCTTCCCCAATGTCGATGGCAGCCCGTGGGATCCGGCCAGGGCGCGCAGCTTCATCCGCAAGCTGACCTTCGACCTTTCGTCATCGCGCGATACCTGGGACGAGGAAATCCTGTTCCCCACGCAGATCAGCGACCTGGGCAAGATCGACAACCGGTTCCTGACCATGCCGGCGCGCTATGCCTTCACCAATTTCTCCGACCCGACAAAGCCGTTCAACGAGGCGCGGGCGGGCAACCTGCGCGGGCGCGTGTCGAACAGCTATGGCAGGTTCGATATGCACACCGGCACGGTGGACACCTATTTCGCGGGCGATACGCACTCCTTGCAGGAATGCACCTTCGTGCCGCGCCGGGGCAGCACCACCGAAGGTGACGGCTACCTGATCGGCACCGCGTCGAACCTGGCGGACCTGCGCACCGAACTGGTCATCGTCGATGCCCAGCGCCTGGGCGAGGGTGACATCGCCCGCGTGATCCTGCCGTTCCGTGGCGGGCCGCAGGTCCACGGCGCCTGGTACAATGCCGAAGAACTGCCCGGCCTGATGCCGATGGAAGCGGGCAGAGGGGCCACGGGAACGGGAGGGGGACAAGCATGATCAACCGCAGGGAGATGCTGGGCGCCACCGCCGTGGCCGGCGCGGCCGCCGTGGCGGCAGGGGGAACCGGCGCCGCGGCGCAGGATACGCCCACGAACGCGCCGGTGCGGGAAAAGAACGGCCTGCGCTATCGCCATGCCTTCTCGGTCAGCGTGTTCTTCCGGGAACGGGTGACGATCGATTCCCCCTATCGCCGCGCCTTCGTGCCGGCGATCGGCGGGGAGATCTGGGGGCCGCGCCTGTCGGGCACCGTGGTGCCCTATGGCGGGGCGGACTTCGGCGGCGGCGGCGGTCCGCTGGACGCGCACTACATGTTCAGGGCCGATGACGGGCACTACATCTACATCAACAACCGCGGTTATATGCGGGTAATCGGCTCCGATCCGGCGAACTCGGTGCGGCGCAACGTCGGCCCGGTGAATGCCGATGGCAGCTTCAGCCAGGAATTCGTCTCCGGATCGAACGCGCAGGTGCCGCTCAGGATGCGGACCTCGCCGTTCTTCGATGCGCCCGTGAACAGCCCGCACGCGTGGATGAATTCCACCCTGTTCATCGGCTACGGCCTGCGGATGATCGATCCCGACCGGACGATCTTCACCTATTACGAGGTGCTGTGATGGCCGAGGAAATGGAAAAGCTGTCCGTCCCGGCCGATCATGGCGCGGAATATATCGCCGACCTGGAGTTCGAGCCGGCCTTCACCGTCAGGCTCGACTATGCGCCGACCCAGGTCTTCCACTCTCCGCGCGGTGACCGCGTGTTCCGCCGCATCACCGGCGGCACGGTGAGCGGGCGGATCAACGGCACGGTCTATCCCAACGGCAACGGCGAATATTCGCAGCGGCGGGAGGACGCCGTGATCGATGTCGATGCCCACGTGCTGCTGCGCGATGACAGCCCGCAGGCCGAATGGATCTACCTGCGCAACATCGGATACCAGCGCCCCGACGGCTATTACCGCGTCACCAGCTGGGTCGATGCCGACGTGCGCGGCCGGCATGGCTGGGTGCTGGGCCTGTTCTTCATCGGCGTGGGCACCCTGTCGGAAGACGGCCATTCGATGACCATCACCTATTACGAAGTCGCCTGAGGGGAGAGAGGGGAGATGATGACTGCAAGGCAGATTGGCCGGCCGTTCCTGCGTCTGTTCGGACGCCTTGCCGTGATCGGGGCCGCCATGGCGGCGCCGTTCTGGCCTGCCGCGGCATCGGCGCAGGATTGCGACCGGACCTGCCTGGAAGCGATCGCCCACCAGTATCGCGCGGCCTACCTGGCGCATGACCGGGCGCTGGCGCCCTTCGCGCCGCTCGTCCGCTATACCGAGAACAACGTCGCCATGCCCTTTCCCGACGGGACCTGGGACACGGTGACACAGGAGGTCGGCCCGGCGCTGACCCTGTCCGATCCGCAGCTGGGCACGGTCGGAATCTTCACCTCGATCCGTCAGCGCGAGATTCCCGGCTTCCTGGCCGTGCGCCTGAAGGTGGAAGGCCGCCAGATCACCGAGGTGGAGCACATCATCTCGACCAGGCGCAACCTCTCCAGCCCGCCGACCCCGATTGGCGAGATCGACGGGAACGTGCACGATCCGGTCATCGACCAGGTGGTGCCACCGGCCCGGCGCGTCTCCCGCGCGGCGCTGGAAGCCCATGCCCACGGCTATTTCGATACCTTGCGGGGCAACAACGGCGAGATCCGCGGCACCTGCTTCCTCGACAGCGCCATCCGGCGCGAGAACGGGCTGCTGTTCGAGGACATCAAGGGTGGCTTTGAATCCGGCCGCTACCTGTTCAACAACCGGGTGCGGCGCGAGATCGTGCTGGTCGACGAGGAGCGCCAGGTCGCGATGGCCCGCGGCTTCATCGATCACAAGGGCGTCCTCGATACCTACACCCTGACCGATGGCACGCCCGCCCGGTCGGTCTTCCAGGAGCCGCAGAGCTGGGGCTTCCTGGAGATGTTCAAGATCAACGACGGCTGCATCTCGTCGGTTGTCGCGACCTTCTACCAGGCCCCTTACTACACCTCGTCCCCGTGGGACGCGCCGGTCGTGGAGTGGCAGGATCGGTAAGCGAGGGGCGCGGCGGGCAGGAGCCAGGCCGCCAATCTCACCTCGGCAGGTCGGCCCTCACGTCGACCCATTCCGGGTGTTTGCCGAAGGCGTTGACAACGTAGGGGCACAAGGGGGCAACCTTGAAGCCTTCTGCGCGGGCATCGTCCACGATGGCCTGCACCAGCCTGCCCGCCAGCCCCTGCCCGCGCGCTTCGGGCGGGGTGTAGGTGTGATCGACCACCCGCACGCCCCCGCGGTCCTGCCCATCGCCGCGCCAGGTGAGCACGGCCGGGCGGGGAGAGCCTGCCACGGCGATGGTGTATTCGCCGCCGCCGGCGTGCGTGCTGCGTTCGATTGCGGGCAGATCGGTCATCGCGGCTCTCCTGTTTGACGTATTGCCAGACAGCGGAGGTGGGGCCATGGGAGGCGCCATGCAAGCCCCCGCTTCCCCGTACGGCCAGTTCCTGTCCGACAATGCCGCCCGCGTTCATCCGCGTGTCTGGGCGGCGATGCAGGCAGCGGACGCGCCCGATGCCGCTTACGATGGCGACCGCCTGTCGCGCCGGCTGGACGAGGCGTTTTCCGCCCTGTTCGGCAAGGATTGCGCGGTCCTGTGGGCCAGCACCGGCACGGCGGCCAACTGCCTGGCACTTGCCACCATGGTGCAGCCGCACGGCGGCGTGGTCTGCCACCGGGAGGCGCATATCGAGATGGACGAGGGCGGCGCGCCCGGCTTCTTCCTGCACGGGGCCAAGCTGCTGCTGGCCGATGGCGCGGGCGGCAGGCTGACGCCCGATGCCATCGAATCGGTACTGGCGGGCATCACGCGCGGCGTGCACCAGGTGCAGGCCCATGCCATCAGCCTGACGCAGGCGAGCGAGTGGGGGCAGGTCTACCAGCCGGAGGAGATCGCCGCCATTGCCGCCCTCGCGCATGATCGCGGGCTTGGCCTGCACATGGACGGGGCGCGCTTTGCCAATGCGGCGGCTTTCCTGGGATGCCATCCGGCACAAGTGGCCGGGCCGGTCGATGCGCTGAGCTTCGGTTGCACCAAGAACGGCGGCATGGATGCCGAGGCGATCGTGTTCTGCGATGCGGAGAAGGCGGATCTTGCCCGCTGGCGGCGCAAGCGCGCCGGGCACCTGCAGTCCAAGGGCCGCTACATGGCAGCGCAGATCCTCGCGCTGGTGGAAGACGGCCTGTGGCTGGAACTGGCCGCCCACGCCAATGCCATGGCCGCGATCGTGGCCGAAGGCGCGGGCGAGCGGGCGGTATTCGCCCCGCAGGCCAACGAGGTCTTCGTGAACCTTGCCCCCGCCCAGCGCGCCGCCCTGCGCGCGCAGGGCTTTGCCTTCCACGACTGGAACGAGGCCTGCGTGCGCATGGTCGCATCGTGGGACACGCGCGAGGAGGACGCCCGCGCCCTGTCCGCCGCGCTGGCCGCGCTATGAGCGAGGAGCATAAGCCTCACGCACTGCTGCGGCCGGCTATTGCCATCCCGTTCCTGGTGGTGGCGCTGATCTGGGGATCGACCTGGTTCGTCATCAAGACGCAAATCGATGCGGCAACGCCGTTTTGGTCTGTCGCCTATCGCTTCATGCTGGCCACCCCGGCGATGTTCGCGCTGGCCGCGGTGATGCGGAAAGACCTGGCCATGGGCGGCAAGGCGCATGGCCTCGCCATGGTGGTTGGCCTGTTCCAGTTCTGCGGCAACTATGCCTTCGTCTACCAGGCCGAACTGCACCTGACTTCGGGCATCGTGGCGCTGATCATCGGCATGTTGCTGGTGCCCAATGCGGTTCTTGGCTGGTGGCTGCTGGGCCAGCCTATCACCCGGCGCTTCGTGATCGGCAGCGCCATCGCGCTCGCCGGCATCGGCCTCCTGCTGGTGAACGAGGCGCGCGTGGCCCCCATTGGCGGCAACGTGGCGCTGGGCGCGTTGCTGGCGGTGGCGGGGATGCTGGCGGCCTGCGTTGCCAACGTGGTGCAGGCAGGGCCGGTGGGGCGCAGCGTGCCGCTGGTGACGCTGCTGGCCTGGTCGATGCTTTACGGGTTGGTGGCGGATCTGGCGCTGGCCCTGGCGGTGGAAGGCGCGCCGGTGGTGCCCACGGCGGCGCAATTCTGGGCGGGCACGGCGTGGCTGGCCATCGTCGGCTCGGTCGTCACCTTCCCGCTCTATTTCGAACTGGTGCGCAAGCTGGGCGCGGGCCGCGCGGCCTATAACGGGGTGCTGGTGATCGTGATCGCCATGCTGATCTCCAGCCTGTTCGAAGGCTATGGCTGGACCCCGCTGGCGATCGCTGGCGGCGTGCTGGCCATGGCCGGGCTGGTGGTGGCGCTGCGCGCCCGTCAGGTCGCCTGAAGCATCGCCGCCCGAATCGCGCTGAGCCCTTCGCGATAGGTGGGATGGAGCGGCTGCCAGCCGAGCAGCCGTTTCGCCTTGCCGTTCGCCACGCGGCGGTTCTCGGCATAGAAGGCCCGCGCCATGGGGGAGAGGCCCGCTTCCTCCAGCGTCTGCAAGGGCGGCAGGGGCAGGCCGGAAAGGCGGCAGGCGTGCTCCACCACGGCGTTCTGGCTGCATGGCAGGTCATCGGCGATGTTGTAGGCTCCCGGCGGCGCCTTTCCGGTCAGCGCCAGCATGGCTGCGGCGGCAATGTCTGCCACGTGCACGCGGCTGAACACCTGCCCCGGCAGGTCGATCCGGTGCGCGCGCCCCTCGGCCAGCCGCTCGAACAGGCTCCTGCCCGGCCCATAGATACCCGGCAGGCGCAGGACGTATGCGCCCAGGGCCAGCCAGCGCGCATCGGCATCGGCCCGCGCGGTGCGGCGGCCCGTGCCAATTGGGGCGCTTTCATCCACCCAGGCCCCGCCGGCATCGCCATAGACGCCGGTGGAGGAGAGGTAGATCAGCTTGCCCCCACGCATAGCATCACCATAGCGTTCCAGCACCGGATCGCCGCTTTCGTCAGGTGGGACCGAGGAAAGAACGGCGTGAGCATCGCGCAAGCCGGCGCGCACTGTTGCCTCGTCGGCGAAATCGATGTTGCCCCGGCTGCCAGTGCCTTCAACTGTCCAGCCCTGTGTGGCGGCGAGCGCCTCGATCTGGCGGGCCGAATATCCCAGGCCGAAAATGAAAAGACATCTGCGCATCGAGGCCTCCCTTACCATTGGACGCGGGCAGGAAAGCATCTAAATCCTCAAGAATGGATATTGCCCGCACCCCCTCCAACCCCGATGGCAACCCCGAAATGGCCGATGCGGCCCAGGCGCCCGCCGCGCCCGTGCTGATCCGGCGGGAGGATTACCGGCCCTATCCCTGGCTCGTCCCCACCACCCGGCTGGATTTTGTGCTGGGCCTCACCGCGACGCGAATCAGCGCCACGCTGGAGGTGGAGCGCAACCCGGCTGCGGACGCCTCCCCCACGCTGCGCCTGAATGGTGACGGGCTGAAGCCGGTGGAGGTGCGTGTCGATGGCGCGGCCACCAGCGGCTGGGCGATGGACGGGGACGACCTCGTGCTGACCTTGCCCGGCGCGGCGCACGAAGTGACCATCGTCACCGAGATCGACCCTTCGGCCAATACCCAGTTGATGGGCCTCTATGCCTCTGGCGGAATGCTGTGCACCCAGTGCGAGGCGGAAGGCTTCCGCCGCATTACCTTCTTCCCTGACCGGCCCGATGTGCTTTCGGTCTACACCGTGCGGATGCGCGGGCCGAAAACGCTCTTTCCCGTCCTGCTGGCCAACGGCAATTGCGTGGCGACTGGTGAAGGGGATGGGGGCAAGGAGGCTGATACGCACTGGGCCGAATGGCACGATCCCTGGCCCAAGCCGAGCTACCTGTTCGCGCTGGTGGCGGGGCAACTCGTCGCCAACCGTGACAGCTTCACCACCTGCGGCGGCCGCCGCGTCGATCTCGCCATCTGGGTGCGGGAGGGTGACCTTGACCGCACCGATCACGCGATGGCCTCGCTCAAGGCCTCGATGAAGTGGGACGAGGAGGTGTTCGGCCGCGAGTACGACCTGGATTGCTACAACATCGTCGCCGTGTCCGATTTCAACATGGGAGCGATGGAGAACAAGGGCCTCAACGTCTTCAACACCAAGTACGTGCTGGCCGATGTCGAGACCGCCACCGATGGCGATTTTGACGGGGTGGAAGGCGTGATCGCGCACGAATACTTCCACAACTGGTCCGGCAACCGCGTGACCTGCCGCGACTGGTTCCAGCTTTCCCTGAAGGAAGGCTTCACCGTGCTGCGCGACCAGCTGTTCAGCCAGGACATGGGGTCCGCGCCGGTCAAGCGGATCGAGGACGTTCGGGTGCTGCGCGGAGTGCAGTTCCCGGAGGATTCCGGTCCGCTGGCGCACCCGATCCGGCCCGATGCCTACCGCGAGATCTCCAATTTCTACACCGCCACCGTTTACAACAAGGGCGCCGAGGTCATCCGCATGATGCGCACCCTGGCCGGGCCTGAGCGGTTCCGCGCCGGTTGCGACCTCTACTTTGATCGCCACGATGGCGAGGCGGCGACCTGCGAGGATTTCATCCGCGCGATGGAAGATGGCGCGGGGCTCGACCTCACGCAGTTCCGCCTGTGGTATTCGCAGGCCGGCACGCCGCGCGTCACCGTGCGGGTGGAGCAGGCGGGCGACACGGTGACGCTGCACCTGGCGCAAGTGGTCCCCGCCACGCCCGGCCAGCCGGACAAGCAGCCGATGCCGATTCCCCTGCGCGTCGCGCTGTTCGATCGGGCCAGTGCCAGCCACGGCGGCGAACAGCTGCTGGTGCTGGACGAGGCGGAAAAGAGCTTCACGTTCAGCGGGTTTGCCCGGCCGCCGGTCCTCTCGCTCAACCGCGGGTTCACCGCGCCCGTTTCCATCGAGCATACCCCGCCGGTGGAAGACCTCGTGTTCCTCGCCGCGCACGATGACGATCCCTTCGCCCGTTACGAGGCAATGCAGGAACTCGTCGTCGGCCACCTGAAGGACGCCGTGGGCGGCGGGCTGTCGGATAACCAGCGGGCCGAGGGCCGCGATGCCATCGCCCGCGCCTTTGCCAGCGTGATTGCGGACGAAAAGCTCGATGACCTGATGCGCGGCGAGCTGCTGATCCTGCCGAGCCAGACTTATATCGCCGAACAGATGCTGGTGGCCGATCCCGGTGCCATACATGCCGAGCGCGAAGGGCTGAAGGCGGCGCTGGGCAGCACGCTTTCGGGCGAATTCCACGCGCTGTATGACCGCGTCTCCGCCGTGCCTTTCGCGCAGGATGCCGCCGCCAAGGGCGCGCGCAAGCTCAAGACGCAGGTGCTGGTCTATGCCGCCGCCGCCGATCCGGCCAAGGCTGAGGAACTGGCCGCTTGGCAATATGACCGGGCCGACAACATGACCGACCGGCAGGGCGCGCTGATGGTGCTGGCGGGCCTGGCCGGGCCGCAGCGCACGCACAAGCTGATCGATTTCTACGAGCGGTATCGCGACAATCCGCTGGTGATCGACAAGTGGTTCTCCATCCAGGCGGGCTCGCTCCACCCCCATGTGCTCGATCACGTGAAGGCGCTGGCGGGGCACGCCGAATTCACGCTGAAGAACCCCAACCGCGTCCGCTCACTCTACATGGCCTTTGCCGCCAACCCGGCAGGGTTCCACGCGGCAAACGGGGAGGGCTATCGCCTGATTGCCGACCTGATCCTGGAACTGGACCCGATCAACGCGCAGACCGCTGCCCGATTCGTCGCCCCGCTGGGCCGGTGGAAACGGATCGAACCGGTCCGCGCGGCGCTGATGCGGGCCGAACTGGAGCGGATCGCGGGTGCCCCGCGTCTGTCGCGCGATACGCACGAACAAGTGGTGCGCAGCCTTGGCTGAGGCGATTCGCAGCCCGCTGCTGGAAGGCGTGGGCCACGGCTTCCTCGATGCCGCGGCGAGCGACGCCGGGGCTTTCGCGCTGGTGCCGCACACGGCGGGGCCGGTGTTCGTGCGCCAGGTCCATTCGGCCAGGGTGGAAACGGTCAGCGCGCCTTTTGCGGGCGAACTGCCGGAGGCGGATGCGCTGGTTACCGCCACGCCGGGCCTGGCGCTGGCCATCCGCACGGCGGATTGCGCGCCGGTGCTGCTGGCAGACCGTGCGGCGGGCGTGGTGGGCGCGGCCCACGCCGGCTGGCGCGGGGCTTTCGGCGGGGTGCTGGAGGCGACGGTGGCGGCCATGGCCGCGCTGGGTGCACAGCCCGCCCGCATTATTGCCGCCATCGGCCCGACCATCGCCCAGCCCAGTTACGAGGTGGACGAGGCCTTCCGCCGCCGGCTGCTGGAGCACGATCCGGACAATGCCGCGCTGATCCGCCCGGGGCGCGAGGGGCATTTCCAGTTCGATCTGCCCGCCTATGTCCGCCGCCGCCTGCGCGCAGCCGGGGTGGGGCAGGTGGATGACCTGGCGCTCGACACCTACCCCGATGCGGCGCGGTTCCACTCCTTCCGCCGCGCCACGCACCGGCGCGAGGCAGACGATGCGCGGCTCTGCTCGCTCATCGCGCTCTGACCCGCAGGCAGAAAACCGGCGGAAAACACGGCCAACATACCGCGAAGGGCATGGCCATTGCCCTGCCGTTGTCTTACTGCCCAAAAGGCGGGTTGGCAGGGGCGTTTTGCTCGTCTATCAGCCGCGCCAAGTCGCCGCCGCAGACTGCCGCATCAGCGGCACGGCGCGTCGTGCGGCTTGTCTGTATTCTTTTCGGTTGCGTCTCGTTACAAACTCGCGCAGGCGCTCCGGCAGATCGGGGCCAGGTAAGGCAGGATAATGGCAAGCACCACTGATACCGCACACACGGAACAGGTGGCCGAAGGCGGCGTCCGCCGCCGGGACTTCATCGAAATTGCAGCAACGGCCACGGCCGGCACCGGCGCGGTCTTCGCGTTGCTGCCGCTGATCAGCCAGATGGCCCCGTCCAAGGACGTGCTGGCCGAAAGCACGACCGAGCTGGACATTTCCGCGATCGAGCCGGGCCAGGCCGTCAAGGCGGTCTTCCGCAAGCAGCCGGTCTTCGTGCGCAACCTGACGCAGGCGGAAATCGATGCCGCCAACGCGGTTGATGCGGGCGACCTGCGCGATCCGCAGACCCTGGCCGAACGCACCAAGGAAGGTCATGGCAACATCCTGGTCACCATGGGCGTCTGCACCCACCTGGGCTGCGTGCCGCTGGGCGCCGGTGCCGGTGAGGTGAAGGGCGAATTCGGCGGCTATTTCTGCCCGTGCCACGGTTCGCACTATGATACCGCCGCGCGCATCCGCAAGGGTCCGGCGCCGACGAACCTGGTGGTTCCCGACTACACGTTCACTTCCGACACCACGATCGTGATCGGCTGAGGCGAGAGAGAGAAGAGATGAGCTTCCCCTGGGCCAAGCAGTACGAACCCGCCACTCCGCTGACGAAGTTCCTTGACGAGAAGCTGCCGCTTCCGCGTCTGGTCTACAACGCCGTGGGTGCGGGCTATCCTGTTCCGCGCAACCTGTCCTACGCCTGGAACTTCGGCGTGCTGGCAGGTTTCTGCCTTATGCTGCAGATCGTCACCGGCGTGATCCTGGCGATGCACTATGCCGCCAACGCCGGCGTGGCATTCAACTCAGTCGAGCACATCATGCGCGATGTGAACTGGGGCTGGCTGATGCGCTATGGCCATGCCAACGGCGCTTCCGCGTTCTTCGTGGTGGTCTACCTGCACATCTTCCGCGGCTTCTTCTACTCTTCGTACAAGGCCCCGCGTGAAATGATCTGGCTGATCGGCGTGGTGATCTTCCTGCTGATGATGGCCACCGCCTTCATGGGCTACGTGCTGCCGTGGGGCCAGATGAGCTTCTGGGGCGCCAAGGTGATCACCGGCCTGTTCGGCGCGATCCCGCTGGTGGGCGAACCGCTGCAGGTTTGGCTGCTGGGTGGATACGCTCCGGATAATGCCGCGCTCAACCGCTTCTTCTCGCTGCACTTCCTGCTGCCCTTCGTGATTGCGGGCGTCGTGATCCTGCACATCTGGGCGCTGCACATCCCCGGCTCGTCGAACCCGACCGGCGTGGAAGTGAAGACCGAAAGCGACACCGTGCCCTTCCACCCGTACTACACGGCGAAGGACGGCTTCGGGCTGGCGGTGTTCCTGCTGATCTACTGCGCCTTCGTGTTCTTCATGCCGAACGCGCTGGGCCACCCGGACAACTACATCCCGGCCAACCCGCTTTCGACTCCGGCGCACATCGTGCCCGAATGGTACTTCTGGCCGTTCTACGCGATCCTTCGCGCCTTCACCTTCGACTTCATCCTGCCGGCGAAGCTGTGGGGCGTGCTGGCGATGTTCGCCGCGATCCTGGTGTGGTTCTTCCTGCCCTGGCTGGACCGCAGCCCGGTGCGCAGCGGCCACTATCGCCCGCTGTTCCGCAAGTTCTTCTGGGTGCTGGTGATCGACATGGCCGCGCTGTTCTACCTGGGCGGCGCCCCGGCTGAAGAGCCCTATGTGATGTTCAGCCAGATCGCGACGGCTTATTACTTCCTGCACTTCCTCGTCATCCTGCCGATCATCTCCTCGATCGAGCGGCCGGAGCCCCTCCCGTTCTCGATTACCGAGGCGGTGCTGGGCAAGGACGAAAAGGCAGCGCTGCCCGCCGGTTCGGCGGCCTGAGGCGCGGGTTTAGGGGAAAGACAAGAACATGATCCGCCTTGTTGGAATTGTGACCGGCCTGGTTTTCGCCTTCGTGGTGCTGCTGGCCTTTGTCACCGGCGCCTATACCTTCGCCACTGAACCGCACACGCAGACGGCTGAAAAGGCCTTCCACCGTGTGGCCCATGTGCCCGCTGGCGGCGTCAGCTACGATGGTCTCGCCCCGCAGTGGGACGTGGCCCAGCTGCAGCGCGGCTACCAGGTGTACAAGGAAGTGTGCAGCGCCTGCCACTCGCTGGAACAGCTCGCCTTCCGCAACCTGTCGGAACTGGGCTACACCGAAGCTGAAGTGAAGGCGGAAGCCGCTTCGTGGACCGTGCCGGGCATCGATCCGAACACGGGCGAAGTGAACACCCGTCCGGGCACCCCGGTGGACCGCTTCCCGTCGCCCTATGCCAACCGCACCGCGGCCGCTGCGGCCAACAACAATGCGGTCCCGCCGGATCTTTCGCTGATCACCAAGGCGCGTCACCACGGGTCGGCCTATGTCTACTCGCTGCTGACCGGCTACCGCGATCCGAACACCTACACCAACGAGGAAGGCAAGACCCTTGCCCAGGCGTTCCCGGACAACATGCCGGGCACCGGCCTCCACTTCAACCCGTGGTTCGCCAACCTGAACCTCGCCATGGCCCCGCCGCTGCACACCACCGGCCAGGTGACCTATGCCGACGGCACCGAAGCGACCCTGCCGCAGATGGCCGCCGACGTGGCAGCCTTCCTGACCTGGGCGGCCGAGCCGAGCCTGGTCGACCGCGTGCGCCTCGGCTGGATGGTGATGGGCTTCCTGCTCTTCGCGACCATCCTGGCCTACCTCGCCAAAAAGTCGGTCTGGTCGCAGCTGAAGATCCGCGAGGAAGACTGATAGCCACCGCGCCGGGCGCCCGGATGACCCTGGAGGATCTCCGCGCGCTCGTCCGCACCGTTCCGGACTTCCCGATCGCGGGGATCCAGTTCCGCGACGTGACCACGCTGATAGCCGACAGCCGGGGCCTTGCCTCGGCTGTTGCGCATCTGGCGGCGCGTGCGCCAGCCGGCATGAGTGCCGTGGCTGGCATAGAGGCGCGTGGCTTCATTTTCGGGGCTGCGCTCGCGGCAAGGCTGGGGCTCGGCTTCATCCCGGTCCGCAAGGCAGGCAAGCTGCCCGTGGCCACCATCGGCGAAGATTACGCCCTAGAATATGGCCACGCGCGGATCGAGATCGATCCCACGCTGGTGCCGCAAGGTGGCCGCGTCCTGCTCGTCGATGACCTGATCGCCACCGGCGGTACCGCGCTTGCGGCCACCCGCCTGCTGCGCCGCGCGGGCGGCGTGTGCGATAACGCGCTGTTCGTGATCGACCTGCCGGACCTCGGCGGTGCAAACGCGCTGCGAGCTGAGGGTGTCGCCAACGAGGCTCTGCTGGCCTTTGCGGGCGATTAGCCATCGCAAAGGCTGCCGCCATTGGATGCGGCAGAATCGCGACAATGCTTGACGAAAGGCCCCGCCCGGTGGCATCGCCCCCAAGCCGTTGAGCGGGTATAGCTTAGTGGTAAAGCTCCAGCCTTCCAAGCTGGCTATGCGGGTTCGATTCCCGCTACCCGCTCCAATCCTTCGTTCATTGACGTTCATATCCGTCTGGACACTTCCCCGAAAAAGCACGATATTCTGCGGATTGCAGGCCAGATCCGTTCGCGGATGATCGCCCGCAATCACATTCCGGCGGGGGTATGATTGGGGGGCATCTGAAAGCCGGCAATGCGATACCCCCGCCTGTGGGGGTATCTAGCAGGAAAACCGGAGGTCCAGCCGGCGATGGCTCTGACAGACACCACGATTCGAAACGCAAAAGCCGGGGCAAAGGCCGTTAAGCTCGCGGACGGCCTTGGCATGTTCCTGCTTGTCACCCCCGCAGGGGGCAAGCTCTGGCGCCTGAAATACCGGATTGATGGAAAGGAGAAGCTCCTTGCCATCGGAGCCTATCCGGCCATTACGCTGAGCGAAGCACGTAAACGGCGCGATGAAGCGCGGGCAATGATCGCAAAGGGCAAAGACCCTTCCCGCGAAAAGCAGCGCGAGAAGCTGCGCTCCCGTATCGGCGCGGCCGACACTTTCAAAGCCATGGCGGACGAGTATTGCTCCAAGCGCAGGCGAGACGGTGAGAAGGGCTGGGCACCTGCGACAGCCACACGCAGCGAATACCTCCTTTCCCTGCTTTATGGCAGCATCGGCAACATGCCCATTGCAGAGCTTGAGCCCGCAGACGTGCTGGCGGCCGTGAAAAAGATTGAAGGGAAGGGCAATCTGGAGAGTGCCCGCCGCACCCTCCAGCTGGCCAGCATGGTGTTTCGCTATGCCGTGGCAACCGCGCGCCTGCGATCGGACCCTACCCGTGATTTGCGCGGGGCACTCACCACGCCCAAAGTCACCCATTACGGGGCCATCACCGATGCTGCCCGCGTGGGCGAGTTGCTCCGCGCGATAGAAGGCTATGAGGGGCAGGGGCTTACCAAGCTGGCCCTCCAGATTGCGCCCCATGTATTCGTCCGACCTGGTGAGCTGCGCCATGCCGAATGGGGCGAGTTTGACCTTGAGGCGGGACTCTGGACCATCCCCGCCGGCAAGATGAAGATGCGCAAGGCCCATGCGGTCCCGCTATCCCGGCAGACCGTCGCCTTGTTGCGCCAGCTGTATGAAGCAAGCGGACCCGCTGGCTACCTTTTCCCATCCATCCGCACCCGCACCCGGCCCATGAGCGAAAACACGCTGAACGCCGCCCTGCGGCGGCTGGGATATGCCAGCGATGAAATGACCGCCCACGGCTTCCGGGCGATGGCCAGCACCTTGCTGAATGAAAGCGGCAAGTGGAACCCCGACGCAATCGAACGCGCGCTGGCCCACGGCGATAGCGACAAGGTGCGCGCGGCCTACCATCGCGGCCCCCATTGGGATGAACGCGTCCTGATGGCCCAATGGTGGAGCGACTATCTGGATCAGCTGCGCAAGGGGGCGGATGTTGTCGTGTTTCCGGCAAAATCGGCGGGTTGACCCGCGCCTGCCCAATCGCAAACGCGGGTCACGCCGGTTTTCTCAGAATGCCAGCTGAAACCTAACGAGGCCGGTTGTCAGGTTGGTCTTGTTGTCTAGCGCGTCACGCTGCCAACCCTTTGTCCCGCTGAGCATTACCTTCGCCCATGAGGTGAGGTGCAGCGCAGCTGTTGCATCGATTACCTCGGCGCGCTGACCCGCCAGAACAGTGTCAGACGCATCAAGCCAGTTGAACCGGGCAGCCACTTCCACAGCCATGCCATCGTTGATGCGCGGACCCGAAATGGTGCCGCCACCTCGCGAGTAGCGGTAGTTTTCACCCGTCACCATCCAGCTTGCCTGGACATAGCCGGCCGAAACCGAAGCATCTGCCAGCGTCTGCCGGTGAATCGACTGATCAACGTACTGGCCCTGCAGGGCGAGGGGACCGGAGATGAAGCCGAGTTCGGCGTTGATCGCCTCCAGCGAGGCGAGGCCGGTCAAGCTGTTCGTGGTTAGCAGGCCTGGAACGAAGGTCGATCCAGCAGACGCCGAATAACCCAGGCTCTCGGTCGCATCAAAGTTGCGCCTTTCGCCTGCCAAACCAATGTGAAGCTTGGTTTCGTCGCTGTCGATCGCGAGGAAGGTCGCGCGGCCGACCCAGCCCTTGCCATGTTCGGGCGAGCGCCCCTCCTCGGTGTCGAGGGCATCATCGAAGTAACCAGCCCGCACCGTGAACCGGCGGCCGGAGTAGCCGGCTTGTCCACCCAGGCCGAAGCCCGGGCTGATCGTGGAAACGAGCGAGCGTTCGGCAAAGGGGATCACCGCAGAACCTTGCAGGTCCTCCATGCTGAACGGCACAGAGAAGTTGCCGCCGCGCAGGGTCACGCCGTCGAGCGGCTCGATCTGGGCGTAAAGGTTGCGCCAGCCCTCGCTGCCGGAAAATTCCCATTCGGCGCGCACGGTAACCACGTCGGCAATCTTGACGCGCAGGTCAGGCCGAACGCGGCGGAAGTCAGCCGTGGTGTCCTCGGCCGGGCCAATGTCATAGGTGTAGCCGTCAAGCTGGAACTTGCCCCCCAGTTCGATTTCCAGGACGTCATCGCCTAGTGACAGCGCCAGCCCGTTCTCCCCGATCGAGAAATCGTCTTCCGCATAAGCGGGCAGGGCAAAGAACGGTGCTGCGGCAACGCCCGCAAGGGCGAGTGCCTTGTTGAAATTATGCAAGATATGTCTCCTTGGTGTGATGCAGGCCGAAGCGTGCGAAAATAAGTGAATCGAGGGCGTGGCGATCGACGGCGCGGCCAAAATCGTGACCAAGGCCGTCTATCACGGTGAGCGTCACCTCGGCGCCTGCGTGTCGGGCGCGGTCTTCGCGCAGAGCATCGACCCAGCGCCGGGCCCGTGTAAGCCGACCGACGCCTTGTTGGGTGACGATGGACTCCTGGGCGTTGAGACTGGCCTCCGGTCGGTCATCAAGGGTGCCCACCAGCACGTGCATCGGCACCTGCCGCGCGCGCGGATGTACGGCCATGCCGGCCGGAAGCGTGCCATCGGCAATGCCCTGTGGCCACGATCGCTGGGTGTCGGGAAAGGTATACCAGCCAGCCGCCGTGGTTGCGCAGGCGGCAACGCGATCGGCATGAAGGGCGGCAAATCGGTGGGCGAACTGGCCGCCGCCGGAAAAGCCGGACAGGTAGATTCGCGAACTATCACAACCAAACTGCGCGAACGCGTCCTCCAGTATGGTCAAGAGAGCGAGGTCCGCACGCGTGCATCCGTCATTGCAAAGCAGACGCTGGTACCCGCGATAATGGGCGCGGTCGAACCAGGGCGCAATCAGTACGGCCCCGGCACGCTCGGCGGCGGCCCGCATCCGCAGGAGATGTTCTGCTGCATTGAGGGAAATCCCGTGGACCGACACGAAAACCGGCTTGCCGGTCTCGTGACCGGCAGGGAGAGCATAGTAGTAGCGGCATGGCACCCCATCGCCACAATCACGCAGGCCTGTGCGTGCCATGGCCATTGTTTCCTTCCGGTGCATGGCTTTAGCCCTCGTTTCGGGGGCGTAATGCGTGGATGGCAGCGACATGGGGAATCTCTTCTTCTTCTCTGGCGATCTGGGTGATGCGACCGCCGTCAACGCTCCATGTGCGCGTGGCAAGGGCGGTCAGTTCAGCGCGTTCGGTCGCAAGGACGACTACGCCCGGCCATCCCTTGAGCAGTCCGCGCAGGCCAAGGACCTGCGACTGGTCAAGGTCAAGCGAGGCGCGATGCAGCAGCAGCACGCGCGGCCTGGCGATCATGGCGCGCACCAGCCGGATGGCGGCCTTGTCGCGCGGATCGAGGCTGCCGCCCTCGTCACGCAGACGCTGGGGCAGGACCTGGCCGCTGTCGTCCAGCAGATGGTCTAGACCCAATATCTGCATGAGCGCCGGCATGTCCGCCGCGCCGGAGCCGCGTCGCATCCGGAACAGCAGATTCTCGGCAAGGCCGTCCTGCAGCAAGGGCGTCCAGGCAGCTGCGATACCCAGCCACTGGCGTCGCCGGCGCTGGCCCAGGCCGATTGCAGGCAGGCCGCATAGCCGCGCTTCGCCCCGGGCCGGCCGTTGCATCCCGGCCAGGACTTCGATCAGCAAACCAGCGTGCGGGCCGTCCACGGCTACGATCTCGCCCCTGGCCAGTCTGGCCGAGAACCCCTCGGCGGGGCTGGCGAGCGCTAGATCTTCAAGCGCCAGCAGGCTTTTTCTGTCGTTGCGGTCGCCATTCTCTGCGGGAGTGATCGGGACGATCTCCTCCATCCTGGCGTGCAGGCGGCGACCGGCGATCTGGGCCGGGATCGCCAGTTCGAGCGCACGGCCTATGTCTGCCAGCATCCCCCCCAGCATTCCCGACAGCGTCAGCAGGCCGGCAACGTCATGGGGCGCAATCATGGCCGGAGTGCCATTGCGGCCGGTTGCGAGATTTGCCAGCACCAGAACGCCTGCGAGCGGAAAGGCGGCGATAAGACCGCGCATCGATCCGGACCAGATCGCGCGCCGCAGGGAGGCGCGATTCATCCGCTCGATCCGGTTTCGCGTCTGGCCCAGTTCCCGCTGCACGCCGCCCATAGCCATCACCGTGTGCGCCGCGCCGATCCTGTCCGAGAGCAGGGCGGTCAAGGTTCCGCGCGCCGCCCGCTGATCGCGGGTGGCAGAGAAGTAGGGACCGGCAATGGCGGCCATGATTGCCAGGGTCAGCAGGGTCAGTCCTGCCATCCACCAGCCCAGTCCGGCATCGATGCGGAAGATCCACAGGCTGATGCCGATTACGATGATGGCCGATGATCCACCCCTGGCGATGCCGTCTGACCACCATTGCCGCAGCGCGGTCAGGTCCCCCACGAATGGCAGAAGCTGGCTGCCCTTGCTGCGCGTCCGGCCATTGCGGAGCGGCCGGCGCAACAGCCGCTCGAACAGGGCCAACCGCACGTCACGTGCATAGTCCAGCCCGAGCATTTCGGTTAACGTCCTGCGGGCGATCTCGGCCCCGGCGGTGATCGCGATGGCCCCGGCCATCAGCCACGCAAGCGAGCCGGAGGTTGATTGCCCCGCCAGCAGGTGACGGAACAGTTCGCTGACCAACGCGGCCACGCCAAGCGAGGTAGCTAACTGGACCAGCGTCACCAGTAGAAGCAGGACGAAGGCCTGCGTGCGGCCACGGGTGAAGAACGGTGGCACGCCCGGGGCGATCCGTTAGGCGACCGCGAAGCAGAAACTGGGTGCAAGCTGGGCGTCGGCAAGCTCTGCCAGCGTCGCGACCTTCAGCCCGGTGGCGGTCTCGGTTTCGCGCGCGCCGAGCGGGGAAGAGCTGACGCATCCGGCAATCAGTGTTACCGGCAGGCCATGGCGGCAAAGCCAGGCATGGCCGAAAGCGGCGCCCATGGCGTCTCCTGCTGCCAGCATGACTTGATCGATCACACCCGCGAACTGTGGCGACTGCAACAGGCCCGCCGTTTCCTCCTGGAAAAGACCGTCGGCGACCTCGATCACTGCAATATCGTTGTTGTGGCTAACGGCAGAGACGAGCTTCATGGCGTCAGCAACGACTTGCTCCACGGGTAAGCCAGCTGTGGTGGCATGGCCGGCATCGGTGAAATCGAGCGCAATGCGCGCGCCGGCATCGATCATTGCCCAAAGGTCTCCGCCCGAACCGGTCCCGGTCACCTTGGCGGCGCCCACCTTCAGGTTAGCCTGCGTCAGCCCGTGGATCAGATGGGCAGCAGTTGTTGTCTTGCCGGCATTCATCGAGGTGCCGACGATTACGATGACACGGCATGCGCGGTTACCGGCAAGACAACCGTTGATCGGGGGGGTGAAATCGCGCAGGTTTACAACCCGGTCGTTCCAGTCGGCGAGCAAGCCCAGCGGCTGGATGCGTGTGGGATGGCGGGTGCGGGCGTGTCTGGCCTGCATGGCAGATGCGATGCCACCGCCGGCGACAAGGTCGCACTCGCGCTGATCGGGGGGTACTATCGCTTCGAACTGGTCCGGTGCGTACCGGTTGCCATAAGCCACCAATATCTCGTCGCCAGGATACAACTGTTGTCGGCGGCCCAGCGGGCTTTCAAGGCGTCCATGGTGGCCTATCGAGAGAACCCTTGCCAGCACCAGGTCGCCTGCCTGCGGGGCAGCCTTGCGGTCAAGTTTGACTGCGCAGTGCAGATTGACGTTGCGCGTGGAAAATGCGCGTCGCGCCTGCGCAAGCCGGGCCTGCAATTCAGACCCACGCCCGCAACTCGCGGCCGACCCGCTCGCAAGCGGCCGCTCGCCCTCGGCAGTGAATGAATGGAAATTCTCCAAGAGCATGGACTCCGACCTCACTTGTTAGGCACCTGCCGAGAATACAGTCGCAGGCAGCTGATATTCCCGGCTCCGCACGAACTTTCCTGCCAGGTCAGCCAAGCGGGGCTTTGAAGGCCGACAACTCCTTAGATAGCCAACCTGACCGTAGCCTGACAACATTAAGTTCTGATGAATTTGGTGTCAGTCTCATGGCCGGGCGTCTCGCAGTCATGGGGTTTTTCCGCATGCACCACGCCGCGCGGATGATGGCGGACACAAAGTTGAAATGGAATTTGCGGGTCGCCCTAGACTGAAAGAACTGAAACCGACATTGGGCCGCGGCTCACTCACGGGGGAAGAAAACGGGGCCCTTCCGGTGGAGACAAGCGCGCGCCCTGTTGCCTGAGGCGGACTGTCAGTAGCAGATTGAGATCCGCAGGGGATCGGCCGGCCAGCCGAAAAGCGCGCATCCCACGCGCTTCCCCGCTTCGCCTTGGGAGCCGCTTGGGAGGCGGGGATGGAATATAGCGAAGAGGGGGAGCCGAAAGGCTTTGACCCGGAGCATGACATTTCGCTCTCGGATGCTTTTGCATTGGTGAAGCAAATGCACCCCACTGCCACTTCCCTTACCGTCCGCAAGTTCATAATCGGCATAGCGATCCATGGGAATGAAAGCCGGATTTGCGGTTATGCTGAGCGCTTTGAAGAGTCCTATGTCCGCATAGATGACCCGGAGGGCGGTATCTATCGTGGCCGGCCAGAACATTTCGCGAGTGTAGACCCGGACTTTTGGCGCATCGGCATGGCAATCACTGATAACCCGGAGGGCAGTTTTGCAGCCAACAACCTGCACCATGTCACCGACATGACCGTGGGAGAACTGCCCTATCGGATGAGAGACATGGGAAACGGGGAGCTGCAAAGCCAAAAGGTCCGGCTTTCCCAGTTTGCATGGGGAGTGCACTTCCCCAAAGAAGACCTCATTCGTTTAGCCAACGATCGCGAGTGGCAGGCGTGGGGTGCTGTCGCCACTGCCCTGCAAAATCGTGGTAAGCGGGGTCGTCCGCCTACATGGAAATGGGATGAGGTGAAGGCGTCACTCACAATTGAGGCGGCTCGGAACCCCGCAATTCTCGCGAAAGGGGCCGGACCCATCGTCCAGTTCATCAATGCCGAAATGAGGCGACGTCACTGGGAACAGGTCCCGGACCGGAAAGAGGTGGACGAATACATCGATAACTTCCGTTGGCTTTGGAAGACCGTCCCCGAGCCACCAAACTGAAAGAGAGGCCGGCCACCTGGTGCCGTGGTGGCGCCCAACTCAAATCTTTTCCCCCATGACCCCGCATTCTCGGCATTCAATGAACTGCCTCGCACATCAACAGCGAGGTGACGAAAATGAAGACTGAGAAACCCAATGCCCACAAATTGGCCTTTTCTATCCGGGAGGCCTGCGAAGCCACTAGCTTGGGCCGCACGACGATCTACGCGATGCTCGCGGACCCTTCCTGCCCTCTCAAGGCCATTCGCGTAGGTGGCCGGACCCTTATCCCCGCCGCTTGCTTGCACGCTCTCCTAACGAAGGAGGGCTAAGTGATGTCCCAAAATAGCGAAACCCCGGCTCGCGTGGCCGGGGTTCGCGGCGATTTGTTTGGCTACCGATCGCCCGCGAACCTTACGCCCTCGATTGCCCAGGTGCAATTTCTGATCGCCTCGCACCACGTCCGGCCCGAACTGGCGGCCATGTTGGCTGCACTCGTTTTTGGGGGAGGTGCCGGTCATGGCTAATCACTTCACCAACCACAGAGAGGCGGCGCTTGCCCTTCTCAATAGCGGCTGCCGGCTGACGCGATCCGCAGGACAGTTTCTGGGCCAGTGCGCGGTGGATTGCAGCGAGCTGACCGAAAAGCAGGCCAACTGGCTTGGCAAATTGCTTGATAAGCATGGGTTGCCGCCCTTGCGACGGGAGGCAGGCCAATGACCCACAAGCGCTGCAACGCCGTCCCCGCGGCGCTCTCGAAGCCGCTTGGCCCAATGGAGGGTTTGACCCGCGCAACGGTGGTAGCTGCGGGCACGGGCGGGCTCACGGCAATAGAGGCAGCTGCGGTCACGGGGCTGGACCGCTATTCGCTCCAGCCGCGCCTGTCCGAGCTGCGTCGCAAAGGCCTGGTTGTTGACAGTGGGAAGCGCCGACGCAACCCCAGCGGGAGGCAGGCCATAGTCTGGATAGCCCGCGAACTCGTCAGCACGGCCGATGATAATGCTTCCCCGGCATGATCGCCGCTCGGGATGTGCTGCCACACTCAATTACGCGCGCGTTATAGAGCAGGAGCCGTGCCAAACCGGCAAAACGGCGGAATTTCGTGGCTCCTCTTCCCTGCAGACCTCTCTTGAAACTTCACCGCAACGCGGCGGCGGTGAAGTTTCAAAGTCGGCAGCCGAGAGCGTACCAGCAAGCGGCGGGCGGGGTGGGGCGCGCAACAAAGCGGACCGCGAGAGCCATGCTCTAACCGCAGATCAGGTGGCAAATCTTATCGCTGCAACCCGTCATGCCAGCGCCCTGGGTCTGCCCCTCAACCGGATGATCACAATCCACTGGGAGAGGGCAGGGATACCTTTGGCCGGCATGGCGAAGGCGACGGGGCGCTTTCTTGATCTGATGGCCAAGGCCATAGCGCGCCGTGGCGGGCGGCTGGCCTGGCTGTGGGTCCACGAAAGCGGGGACACAAAGGGAGGGCATTGTCACATGCTTGTTCACCTCCCAGCCGAACTGGCGCCTATCGTTCCAGCACTGCAAAAGGGGTGGCTGCGTGTGATAACGGGGAGACCTTACCGCGCGAGGGTCATCTGCGGCAAACCGATTGGGGGCCGGCTCGGCCTCGATGTCAGCAACCCGGCCTTGCATGAGGCCAACCTCGTCCACGCATTGGCTTACGTTCTGAAGGGCGCAAATGCAGATGCGGCACGGCAGTTCGAGCTTTTGCGGCTGGAGCCAGGCGGCCGGGTCATTGGCAAACGTTGCGGCATCTCGCAAAATATTGGCCCCAAGGCACGGTTGAGTTGAAACCGTAGGTTCAAACTGCAAGCTGCCATGGGCATCGATCCACTATCGAAAATTGCGGTCATGCAGCGCTCCCGTTCACCCCACGCCGAAGGTAGGACCCGCGAAGCGCCATTTGACCCAATACCTAACCTCTGGGGGTATGATTGGGGGTATGGCGCGAATTATCATTGGCAAGAACGCGAAAAAAACGTCATTTCGATCATACTTTGTGGTTCCCGCTACCGCTCCAATCCCCTGTCCCTTCGCCGCCGCACATGCCTGGGTTGTCTCCCTGCCAGTGCGTGGAGCGCCCAAAAGGCGCGACCTCTTCATGTTCGCCCGTACGTCGCCACACGCCGCTTGGCGGGGTGCGAGGATCTCAGGGCGAACTTGATGCCTAACGCAGCAACCGGCGCCGCCGGTCTTCCGAACAATGCTCGTACCGCACCAGGCCCCGCTCCAGCAGGGAACTCAGGATATTCCAGAACCCGCGATGCGACATTTCGCATTTGTTCATGTAATGTTTGACGGGATGGCCGGGCTCCCGCTTGATCAGGAGCAGGATGTTGGCTTCGTTGCGCAGCAAGTTGGTGTGAAGCATCTTTTCCATGTCGGAAATGCGCACCAGATAATCACACAGCCTTTGCAGGCATGCCTCATGCTCCTGCAATGCCGCATAATCGTCCGTCACTTCGGCGGGCGCGCTGCCGGCGGGCCGTTCCGCCTGGGGATTAGCAATCATGGGAGCCATCCACCAATAGCTGGCAGTCGGCAGGATCACGACTGAAAACCAGGCGGAAGATGCGGCTGAAGTCCCACTTCCGGGAGGTGCTCATGGGGGAGGGCCAATGATCGGATTCATTGCCGCCAGATATTCCCAGCGCTAAAACGCCAAAGATGACTTGCATCGACATTCTTGTTCTCAAGAATACTTTCTGATTATCGATGCGACCCAATAATCAAGCGTCAAAAAAGATCGCGGACAATTGAAAAATTGCAGCTCTTGATCTTTGAATGCATGCAAACACATGCGCTTTTAAAATTTAGCCATCAAGATCGCCAATTTGCGTATGCGCACCATGCATGCATGCAGATGCATATATATTCCTGAATGCAGTACGCTCCTTGATGGCGCGCAAACCCGGAGGAAAACCAATGAGCCGCCGTCGGGCGAGGGGCATACATCGCATTGCCGCTAAGCTGCGGCTTGGCTAGTGCCTTGCGAGCCCTGTGCGGGAAGCTATCGCCCGACTGAAAGTGGCCGGATGAACCAGGTTCACGGCTGTGCTCCGGATCGTGAGGCGGTTGCTTGCCCCCCACCGCCATTAGCATCAGTCCCCTTTGAGAAAGCTTCTCTTAAGTAGCGAGGGACATTGCCAGCGATCGTCACTCTCCGCCCCGTCCTGCCACTGCCAGAATGCGATCTTCGAAGATCCCGATGTTACGATCATTCCGGGGGCACAAGGTTTGAAGGAAGCGCTGAGCCTCTTCGCGATAGCTGACGAGACAGCTGTCGTGGGATGCAAACGCATCGATCAGCGCCAGGGCTCCTTCCTGAGTATCGAAACCCGTGTAGCGGTAGCCGCAACCGCCCAACAATTCCGAGTTGTGAATGAGCGGATATCCGCCATGCAGAGCCTCATAGTAGAGGTAATTCTGCGCATTCTCCCATTGGTGGGACACGATAGCGTCGGACATGGACGACATGATCTCGAACAGCGGATATCGCGGCTCGAAAGTGCCGATGCCCTGTTGCACGAGGTCGAGGCCCCGCGCGAAGGTGATGAAGCTGGGGTGTTCCTTCAGCGCCATCGCGTTGAAAACAAACAGGTGCTCAATGAAGGTTGGATGCCGCCGATGGGCTACATCCGCCACCACCATGCTCACATGACTGGTTTTGACGCTGCACAGGTTGGGTTCAAGGATCGCCAACCGCCATCGAGCCCGCCCGGGCTGGTATGAAAACACCTTCCCATGAGCCTTGGCGTGACGGTCGATCAGCTCGGGGCTCCACAAATGGGGCATGACCCTGGTGGGGGCCCTGCAGACGTGTTGGTAGTAGCTCGCGCACGTTTTTGCGAAGGCCGGCAGTGTCCACATTTCATCATAGGGAATGTCGTTGAAAACGATGGCCGCAGGCAAATCGTAAGCCATACGCTCAGCATCGATCATGAAATCGTTGGCGACCCGCATGCCGATGATCCTGCCGCCCCGGCTCGCAAAGTCCTTGCCCCACTGCGACGGAATCTGGGCGCTGAGTTCAATGATCACATCAAGGCCGGTCATCGCATCGGCCAGTGTCATCACAGGTGCCGGCGCATCTTTAAGAAAAGCCTTGGATTTGCTGGGGTCACCCGGCCCATCAACGACTAGAAAACAGCGTCCCAGGCGCCGCGAGTTCTTGAGAAGTTGCAGGAGGAAATAGACATTCTGATAGATGCCGTTCTCCCACAGCGATTGGGCGCCATCCCGCAAATGCAGCGTTACCCCGACCCGCAACCCGTTGCCTGGTGCCCCCTGCCCCTTTTTGGTGCGGCGGCTCATCGGACCGCTCCCTTCTTGTCTGCATACACAACATCGAGCAGTGCCCGCGCGTAGGCATCCCTGTTCGATCGATTTTGCGGGCTGAGGCTTTCGATCTTGGCGGTGTTGCGCTGCGTGTGAAAATCCAGGTTCGTGTCATGCTCTGTGACGGCGAGCCGGAATTGTTCAACGCCCCGGTCGATATCGGAATCCGGATAATAATATCCGACCGAATCAAACATGGACGAATTATGAATTAACGGATAGTTGCCGTAAATAGCGTCCAGATAAAGATAGTTCTGGGGACAATCAAGCTGATGAGATATCACCATATTTGATCCACGAGCCATAACCACCGCAAAGAAGTCACGCGCCGTAATCGTCATCTTCTTATTCGTATATAAAGTGGAGGGGCCGACGAGGCTCATAAACGTTGGATGGCCGGCCATGTGGGTGCCGTTGAGGAAGTTCATATGCTCAATCATGTCGGGCGTTTCGCGGTTGACAGTTTCGCAGATTAGGAACGGTATGATGCCCATCTTGATGGGGGAGATGTTGGGCTCAAACGTGCTGGGAACTGGCCGCTTGAGGGCTCCAGGCTGATAACCGAATGACATGCCCTGGGCAGAATACTGGTCGATATTCTCCTTGAGAAAGACGGGTGCCCAAAGGAAGGGAACCGTCACGGCGGGGCAGCGATGTATGCCTGCCATCAGCGCATTGAATTGGGCGTCCTTGGGCAGTTGCCAGACTGCGTCACAGCGGACCGGTTCGTTGTACTGGGATGGCCTGTTGAAGATGGCGGGCTCAACCAGTGCTGAGTATGGCTGGGCGCAATTGTGAAACACGACTCTTCCTCCGCGGGCGCGAAAGCGGCGGGTCCATTCGGCATTCAGACCACCTGCCAGTTCAATGGCGACGTCGATTACCTCACTTGCATCCTTCAGGCTCAACAGCGGGAAGCGCTCGCCAATGGATCCGGTGTTGTGCGGGGGGTGATCTTGGTCGCCGCAGTTGATCAGCACCACTCTCTCAACGAACGGGATTTTCTCGATCAGACTGGCCAGGTGGTAGACATTCTGGCCGATCCCGTTGTTCCAGATATTATGTCCCTCCTTGGTGTAAGTAGAAATACCTATTCTCATCGCTAAGCAAGCTCGCCATTAATTCCAACCTATGTAAACGCTCTGCCCACTTTATTGGCAAACGTGAACACATATTTATATGCAATCGACTGCATGGATCAAATTGCCTGTATTTCTGGGCCGTCAATTGAACTTGGTGAAATATAAAGAGTGGACGTAATGACTTGCTCGGCATGCACTAAAGCATCGATGTCCGCCGGCAGGGGCTGAGGTTCCTCCGGTGCCACTCAGAAGCCGCAGCATGTGGCGACACCAGGAAATGAGAGCTTAGAGATATGAAGATGACCACAAAAACCGCCGTCCTCGCAGGCGTTGCGCTGCCGGCAATCATGATGACTGCGTCGCCCTTGCTTGCAGCTCCGGGCGCCGTGGATGGCGCATACACGTCGACCGCAGTCTCGACCACCACGAGCACGGCTGTCTCGGCTGCCACGGCGGCATCGACGACTCTTTCAACGGCCACGTCAACCTACACCGTGGCATCGGCTCAGCTATCGTCGGTCACTGCCACGTTGACCTCGGATGATCTCGCAGCGCTGTCGACGGTCACGGCGCTTAGCGGATCGCTTTCCAGTGCGACGTCTGCAACGACTGCTGCGTCGACCACGCTGTCGACCGCCCAGTCTACTCTGACCGTTGCCAGCAGCACCCTGGTCGCTGCTACCTCAACTACGACAGCGGCGAGCTCGACCCTCGCGGCGAGCGCCAGCGCGCTTGCGTCCGCGCAGTCCACGTTTATCGCGACGCCCACCACGCAGAACTCGGCTGCTCTTAGCACCGCTGAAAGCACTTATGCTTCCGACCTTGCGGCCCTCAGCACCGCCACCTCGACGCAGGCAAGCGTCGCAGCGGTTGCCAGCACGGCAACTTCCGCCGCACTCTCCGCCGCGACCGCATATAATACCGCGACCGCGACAGTCAGCAGCCTCACCGCCTCGCTGAGCTCGGCAACCACTGCGCTGGCGACCCAGGTCGGCAGCAACACTGCCCTGTCGACCGCTCTGACCGCAGCGGCGAGCACGATCGGCGGGAGCGCCGTGACCGGGTCCACCGTTGCGGCCAAGCTCGCCTCGCTGGATGCTTACGCCACGACGACGGCAGGCACATTGGTGACCGCTACATCGACCTACGATGCCGCCGTGCAGGGCGTTACCAACCAGGAGCGCACGGTCGCCACGCTGTCGACCTCTGCAGCCAGCGAGAACGAGTATATCGCTCGTGCCTCTGGTGCCCTTACCGGGACTGTGAACGATCCGACCGTGAACTACGAAACCGAAGTTCTCGGCGCGCTGGTCGATCATGAAACCCGCATCTCCGCCAACACGGACGCGATCGCCGATCACGAAACCCGCATTGACACTATCGAAGTGGTGCAGGGCGAACAGGCCACCGCCATCGCTAACAATGCGGCGGCCATCGTCACCGAACGCAATGCCCGCACTGCGGCTGACACGGCCCTGAGCAACCGCATCGCTTCGGAAGAAGCAGCGCGTATCGCGGCGGACAATGCGATCAACACCCGCATCACCACGGTCACCAACCAGCTGCGCGATGAAATCAACAGCTCCACCGCCACGGCGATTGCCCTGGGCGGGGTGGCCCTGATCCCGAACATGAACTTCTCGCTGTCGGGTAACGTGGGCTTCTACGGCGGCGAACAGGCAGTGGCGCTGCAGGCTGCCGCCCGCGTGTCCGAAAATGTCTACTTCACTGCTGGCGGTGCCACCGGCATCAGCGGCAGCAGCAAGTTCGGCGGCCGCGTCGGCTTCGTTCTCGGCTGGTAAGTTCCCTTCTTGCCAACCTGCAGAGAGAGGGGGCAGTTTGCCCCCTCTCTTTTTTTGTGCGTCGGGGAAACGGATCGAGGGCCGCTCCGATGGAGCAGGCAAATTTACCCTGCGCCAGCAAGCCGCTCCAGTCGCCCGCTGACCTCTGGCCGCTCCAACGCGTCTTCCAGCGGCTCGGCCAGGCGCCGCCGCCAGTTGGGGTGTTCGTCGATCGTGCCGGGGAGGTTGGGCTGCTCGTCCTCGGCCAACAGGTCTTCCAGCGGCACGATGGCCAGCGCGCACGGGGTGGCGGCCACGTGGTCGATCGCGGCATCCACCACCGGCCAGGTATCGTGCGGAGCGGGGCGTTCCCCGCCCTTGCCGAAGGTCGACCACAGCAGGCCACGGTCCCAGTCGCGGATGGCGTGGGCGTGTTCGCGCGGGATGTCATCCGGCAGTCGGCCCAATTCGCCCGCCCAGTCGATATCGCGCCCGCGCCACCAGCCGGCCACGGTGGGCGTATCGTGCGTGCCGGTCATGGCCACGGCCAGCGGGTTATAGTCGCGCGCGCCGATGAAGCCGTGATCCTGCGCCCGCTGGAACCACAGCACCTGCATCCCCAGCATGCGCCTGGCGGTGATCGCGGAAGTAAAGCCGGGCGGGCTGGTGCCAAGGTCTTCCGCAATCACCAGCGCCCCAGCAAGATGCGCCTCCAGCGTCACCAGACGCACGAGGTCTTCGAACGGATAGGTGAGATAGGCCCCATCCCCGGACGTGCCGCCTTCGGGTATCACCCACAGCCGCGCGAGGCCGAAGGCATGGTCAATCCTGAGGCCGCCCGCGCCTTCAAAGGCGGAGCGCAACATAGCGATGAACGGGGCATAGCCGCTTTCGCGCAGGCCTTGCGGGGAATAACTGGTCAGCGCCCAGTTCTGCCCCAGCGGGCCGAGCGGATCGGGCGGCGCGCCGATGGTCAGGCCGCGCAGCATGGTGTGCGGCATGGACCAGGCATCGCTGCCCCCCGGATCGACGCCCACCGCCAGGTCTCCGATCAGGCCAATGCCCATGCCGGCCGCCCGCGCGCGGCGTTGCACTTCGTCCAGTCCCTCGCGCGCGAGCCACTGGCAGAACAGGTGGAACTCCACCTCGCCCGCGTGCTGCGCGGCAAAGGCGGCGACGGCGGGGCTGGCGGGATCCTGCAGTTCGGCCGGCCAATCGCGCCAGCCGTGCGCGCCGCCGGGGCGGTGCTGCGTGTCGATCGCATCGAACACCGCGTGGCGGTGCAGCGCCTCCTTGCCTGCCACCGCCTGCCGGAACCGTTCGTCAGTGGCTCTGTCCAGACGGATGAAGACCTGCCGCAGGGCGGCCAGCTTGTGCGGCAGGGCCTGCTCCCAATCGATCAGCGCACCCGGCCCCGCATCGCTGGCGGGCAGCGGCGGCAGGCCCAGCAGCGCCGGATCGGCCAGCGCGGCGTTGAGCCAGGTGCGGCTGGAGGGCGAATAGGGGCTGTAGCGGTGCCCGTGGCCGGGGAACAACGCATGCACGGGATTGATTGCCAGCGCGTCCGCCCCGCGCGCGGCCAGCGCCTCCGCAGCGCGGGCAAGGTCGCCAAAGTGGCCGAAATCGCCGGGTGCCGGGCCGCGCAGCGCGGGAATCTGCACCGCCGCACCCCACGGGCGCGGGGTGGCGGCAGGCACGGGGCAGTGCGCCGGGGCCACCGCCAGTTGCAGCGCCTGCCCGTCCAGCTCCAGCGCGTAATAGCCCGGGTGCGGCGGGGCAATGAAGCCGCCATCGGTGATGACGAGCGCCTGGGCGCCCCCTTCGCGGCCGGTCGCTTCCGCCCGGCGGCAGGGCGCGGGGAGCGGCACCTCGGCTCCTGCATCGGCCACCAGCATCGGCGGCAGGGTGCGGCGCGTGCTCTCCAGCGCGGCAAGGCTGGCGCGCACCTGCGCTTCGCTGGCGCAAGCATGGCCCAGCGCGCCAAGCACGCTTTCCACGACGCTGTCAGCCACGGTGTGCACGCGCCCCACAACGTCACGCCATTCGCGGGCGATGCCTGCTGCCGCTGCGAGGGCGTGGAGCGCGGCGGTGGGAGAAGCGGGGGCCATCATCTGGGGGCGATCATTGCCCCGGGCGACCTGCTTGGCAAGATGGTTGCCACGGGGCCGCAATCGCGCCTAGATACTGGGCAAAGGAAGGGTGACTGGGAGCAGGGCGCGGCGCGCACCGGACAAGGCCGGGGCGGACAATCGCCGTGGAACCAGATTGGGGAGCCTCTTTTTCCGTGACCGATAGCCCCATGGCCGCTGCAGAGCCGCTTGCCGCCATTTCCCCGGACGCCATGGCCGAACTGATCGTCGACGCCCTGCGCCACCGCGTAGGCAAGGATGAACGGGCCGCCAAGCCGCACGACTGGTACACCGCCACCGTCTATACCCTGCGTGACCAGGTGATCGACCGGTGGATGGAGAGCACCCGGCGGACCTATGCCGAAGGGGCCAAGCGCGTCTATTACCTCAGCCTCGAATTCCTCATAGGCCGGTTGCTGCGCGATGCGCTGAACAACCTGGACCTTACCGGCCAGCTGGAAAAGGCGCTCGCCTCGCAAGGGCTGGACCTGGCCGGGCTGGAAGAGCTGGAGCCCGATGCGGCGCTGGGCAACGGCGGCCTGGGGCGGCTGGCGGCCTGCTTCATGGAAAGCCTCGCCAGCCTGGATATCCCCGCCTACGGCTATGGCATCCGCTACGTGAACGGCATGTTCCGCCAGCGGATTGACGATGGCTGGCAGGTGGAACTGCCGGAAACCTGGCTCAGCCACGGCAACCCGTGGGAGTTTGACCGGCGCGAGAGCGCCTACCGCATCGGCTTTGGCGGCGAGGTCGTCAGCCAGGGGGCCGATAACCCTGACGGCGTGGCGTGGCAGCCGGCGGAACTGGTGGAAGCCTCCGCCGTGGACACGCCCGTGGTCGGCTGGCGCGGCAAGCGGGTGAACACCCTGCGCCTGTGGACCGCGCACGCGCTCGACCCGATCAAGCTCGACAAGTTCAACGCCGGCGATCACGTGGGCGCGCTGGAAGGGGAAGCACGGGCCGACAGCCTGGTGCGCGTCCTCTACCCGGCCGATTCCACGCCTTCGGGGCAGGAACTGCGCCTCAGGCAGGAATATTTCTTTTCCGCCGCTTCCATCCAGGACATCGTGCGCCGCCACGTGCAGCATCACGGCGACGTCCGCACCCTGCCGGACAAGGCAGCGATCCAGCTCAACGACACGCACCCCGCCGTGGCCGTGGCCGAACTGGTGCGCCTGCTGGTGGACGAGCATCACCTGGAGTTTGACGAAGCACTGGAGTTGACGCGGCGGACCGTGGCCTACACCAACCACACCCTGCTGCCCGAAGCGCTGGAGAGTTGGCCGCTGCCGCTGTTCGAGCGGTTGCTGCCGCGTCACATGCAGATCATCTATGCCATCAACAGCCGTGTGCTGCGCGAAGCCCGCCGCGCTGGGATGGAGGATGCGGCCGTCGCCGCCATCAGCCTGATCGACGAAGGCGGGGACCGGCGCGTGCGCATGGCCAACCTGGCCTTCACCGGCGCGCACAGCGTCAATGGCGTGGCCGCCCTGCACACGGACCTGATGAAGCAGACCGTGTTCCGCGACCTGCATGCCCTGTACCCGGCCAAGATCAACAACAAGACCAACGGCGTCACCCCGCGCCGCTGGCTGATGCAGTGCAACCCCGGCCTTACCGGCGTGATCCGCGATGCGATTGGCGATGCCTTCCTCGATGATGCTGAGAAGCTGTCCGCCCTCAATGCGCTGGCGGACGATGCCGTGCTGGGCGAACGCATTGCCGAAGTGAAGCGGGCCAACAAGGTGGCGCTGGCCGCGCACCTGAAGGACCTGACGGGCGTGCGCCTCAATCCCGACGCGCTGTTCGACGTGCAGATCAAGCGCATCCACGAATACAAGCGCCAGCTCCTCAACCTGGTGGAGACGGTGGCACTGTATGACCAGATCCGCAGCCATCCGGAAAAGGACTGGGTGCCGCGGGTCAAGATCTTCGGCGGCAAGGCGGCATCCAGCTATCACAACGCCAAGCTGGTCATCAAACTGGCCAATGACGTGGCCCGGCGGATCAATTGCGATCCGTCGGTAGCCGGGCTGCTGAAGGTGGTCTTCGTGCCCAACTACAACGTCACGCTGGCCGAGAGGATCATCCCCGCGGCCGACCTGTCCGAACAGATCTCCACTGCCGGGATGGAAGCCAGCGGCACCGGCAACATGAAGTTCGCCATGAACGGGGCGCTGACCATCGGCACGCTGGACGGGGCCAATATCGAGATCATGGAGCGGGTGGGGCGCGAGAACATCGTGATCTTCGGCCTGACGGCGGAGGAAGTGGCCGCCCGCCGCGCCGATGGCTACAATCCGCGCAGCATCATCGAAGGCTCGGCAGAGCTCAGCCAGGCGGTCACCGCCATCGCCTCGGGCGTGTTCTCGCCTGATGACAAGCACCGCTATGCCGGGCTGATGGGCGGGATCTATGATAGCGACTGGTTCATGCTCGCGGCCGATTTCGACAGCTATGCCCAGGCCCAGCGGCAGGTGGATGCCCGCTGGCTGGACCAGCGCGGCTGGCGCGCGGCGGCGATCAGGAACATCGCCAACGTGGGATGGTTCTCGTCAGACAGGACCATCGGCGAATACGCCCGCGACATCTGGGGAGTAAGGTGACACCGGACCGGGCCGCCATCGACGCGCTGTTTGCCGCCTGTCACGGCGATCCGTTTTCCGTGCTGGGGCCGCATTCCGGGCCGCAGGGCACCTTCACCCGCGCCCTGCTGCCGGGTGCGGAGACGGCGAGCGCCTTTACCCTCAAGGGCGGGGCACTGGGCAAGCTTGCGAGGGTGGACGATCGCGGCCTGTTCGAAGGCTTCGTCAAAGGGGCGCCGCGCCCGATCAAGTACAAGTGCACCGCAGGCAAGCATGTCTGGTGGGTGACCGATCCCTACAGCTTTGCCCCTGTGCTGGGGCCGCTGGACGATTTCCTGCTGGCTGAAGGCACACACCTGCGCCTGTTCGACAAGCTGGGCGCGCACCTGATCGAGCACCAGGGCTGCGCGGGCGTGCACTTCGCCGTCTGGGCACCCAACGCCCGCGCCGTCAGCGTGGTGGGCGATTTCAACGATTGGGACCCGGCGCGCCACCCCATGCGCGCCCGGCGCGACGTGGGCGTGTGGGAGATTTTCGTGCCCGATATCGGCGCGGGGCGGGCCTACAAGTATCGCATCGTCGGGCCGGATGGCAGCGTGCAGCCGCTCAAGGCGGACCCCTATGCCTTTGCCAGCGAGCTTCGGCCGAAAACCGCCTCTCTCACCGCGCGGCCCGCCAAGCCTGGCCAAGGAGACGATGCGTGGGGGGACAAGGCCCACCGCGCCCACTGGGCCAGAACCGATCCGCGCCGGGAGCCGATCAGCATTTACGAAGTCCACCCCGGATCGTGGCGGCGCGATGATAACGGCTGGTTCCTGAACTGGGACGCGATGGCCGAAAAGCTCATCCCCTATGTGGCGGACATGGGCTTCACCCACATCGAATTCCTGCCCGTGTCCGAACACCCCTATGACCCCAGCTGGGGCTACCAGACGACCGGCCTGTATGCGCCGTCAGCCCGGTTTGGCGGGCCGGATGGCTTCGCCCGCTTCGTGGACGGGGCGCACCGCGCGGGGCTTTCGGTCCTGATCGACTGGGTGCCCGCGCACTTCCCGGTGGACGAGCATGGCCTTGCCCGGTTCGATGGCACGGCGCTGTATGAACACGAAGACCCGCGCCTCGGCTTCCACCCGGACTGGAACACCGCGATCTATAATTTCGGCCGGCGCGAGGTGGCGCAGTTCCTGATCAACAACGCGCTGTTCTGGGCCGAGCATTACCACGTGGATGGCCTGCGCGTGGATGCCGTGGCGTCCATGCTCTACCGCGACTACTCGCGCGAGGCGGGCGAGTGGATTCCCAATGCGGAAGGCGGGCGCGAGAACTGGGAAGCGGCTGAATTCCTGCGGGCGATGAACCGCGCGGTCTACGCCAGCCATGCCGGTTTCCTCACCGTGGCGGAGGAATCGACCTCGTGGCCCGGCGTCACCCGGCCGGCTTTCAATGAAGGTCCGCGCTCCAACCTCGGCTTCGGCTTCAAGTGGAACATGGGCTTCATGCACGATACGCTGAAGTACATGGCCCGCGATCCGGTGCACCGGAAGTTCCACCACGACGATATCACTTTCGGCCTGATGTACGCCTTTGCCGAGAACTTCGTCCTGCCGCTCTCCCATGACGAGGTGGTCCACGGCAAGGGATCGCTGCTCACCAAGATGAGCGGGGACGATTGGCAGAAGTTCGCGTCGCTGCGTGCCTATTACGGCCTGATGTGGGGCTATCCGGGCAAGAAGCTGCTGTTCATGGGGCAGGAATTCGCCCAGCGCCGCGAATGGAGCGAGGAGCGGGAGCTGGATTGGGACCTGCTCGACGCCCCCGCTCATGCCGGGGTGCAGGCGCTGGTGCGCGACCTCAACCGCCTCTACCGCGAAAAGCCCGCACTGCACGCCCGCGATTGCGAGGGCGAGGGGTTTGACTGGCTGGTGGTGGACGATGCGCAGAACTCGGTCTTTGCCTGGGTGCGCAAGGCGCCGGGCCAGCCGCCGGTGGCGGTGATCAGCAACATGACGCCGGTCCTGCATCACAATTATCGCCTGCGCCTGCCGCATGACGGCACCTGGCGCGAGATTCTCAATACCGATGCGCAAATCTATGGTGGCAGCGGGCAGGGAAATTTGGGAAGCGTCAATGCAGCCCACGGCGGCGCGCCGGTAACCCTGCCGCCACTGGCGACGATCATGCTGGAATATGCGGGCTGAGGGGGATGGTGTGACGATGCCGATGAGGGATTCCTATTCGCAACCGCTGGCGCGCGATGCCATGGCCTATGTGCTGGCGGGCGGGCGCGGCAGCCGGCTGATGGAACTGACCGACAACCGCGCCAAGCCCGCGGTCTATTTCGGCGGGGTATCGCGCATTATCGATTTCGCCCTGTCCAACGCCATCAATTCCGGCATCCGCCGAATTGGCGTGGCCACGCAATACAAGGCCCACAGCCTGATCCGCCACATGCAGCGCGCGTGGAACTTCATGCGCCCGGAACGCAACGAGAGCTTCGACATCCTGCCCGCCAGCCAGCGCGTTTCCGAAAGCCAGTGGTACGAAGGCACGGCCGATGCGGTGTTCCAGAACATCGACATCATCGCCAGCCATGCGCCCAGGTACATGGTGATCCTTGCGGGCGACCACGTGTACAAGATGGATTACGAGCTGATGCTGCGCCAGCACGTAGAGAGCGGCGCGGACGTGACGGTGGGGTGCCTGGTGGTCCCGTGCGCGGAGGCGAGCGGTTTTGGCGTGATGCAGGTGGACGAAAGCGACCGCATCACCGCTTTCGTGGAAAAGCCAAAGAATCCGCCTGCCATTCCCGGCCAACCGGACATGGCGCTGTGTTCCATGGGCATCTACGTGTTCGAGACGCAGTTCCTGTTCGACCAGCTGCGCCGCGATGCGGCCGATCCTTCCTCCAGCCGCGATTTCGGCGGGGACATCATCCCCTACATCGTCAAGCACGGGAAAGCGCAGGCCCACCGCTTCACCCAAAGCTGCGTGCGCGCGGCGGAGGAGATCGAGGAATACTGGCGCGACGTGGGCACGGTGGATGCCTATTTCGAGGCCAACCTTGACCTCACCGACGTGGTCCCCAAGCTCAACCTCTATGACCGGGACTGGCCGATCTGGACCGACCAGGTCGTGGCCGCACCGGCCAAGTTCGTCCATGACGAGGATGGGCGGCGCGGCATGGCGATCTCGTCGCTCATCAGCCAGGATTGCATCGTGTCCGGCGCGCTGGCGCGGCAGAGCCTGCTGTTCACCGGCGTGAAGATGGGCAGCTTTTCCAGCGTGGAGCGCGGGGTGATCCTGCCCTATTGCAACATCGGACGCGGGGCGCGGCTGAAGAACGTGATCCTCGATAGCGGGGTGCGTATCCCGGAAGGGCTGGTGGTGGGGGAAGACCCGGTGCTGGACGCCAAGCGATTCACCCGCACTGAAAAGGGCGTGTGCCTGATCACCAAGGACATGATCGCGAAGCTGGGATGACACTTTCCGTCCTGTCGGTGGCTTCCGAAGCCGTGCCGCTGGTCAAGACCGGCGGGCTGGCGGACGTGGTGGGCGCCCTGCCGCAGGCGCTGGCGGCGCACGGTGTTGCCATCACCACCATGCTGCCGGGCTATCCGGCGGTGCTGGCTTCGCTCAGGAAGGGCGGGCGGGCGCTGCACAAGTGGCCAAGTGATGCAGGGGGCCTGATGGGCCACCCGGCGCGGCTGCTGGCGGGTGAGATCGGCGGGCATCCACTGCTGGTGCTCGATTGCCCGGCGCTGTTCGCGCGGGAGGGCGGGCCTTATGGCGATGCGCGCGGGGTGGACTGGCCGGACAACTGGCACCGCTTTGCCGCCTTTTCCCGCGCCGCTGCCGATGTCGCCGCCGGCGCGGTCAAGGGCTGCCGGTTCGACCTCCTCCACGCGCATGACTGGCAGGCGGGCATGGCGCTGGCCTACCTGCGGCTGGCAAGCCCACGCCCGCAGATGCCGGGCGTGATGACGATCCACAACATGGCTTTCCAGGGCTGGTATCCGGCGGAGATCTTCCCCCGGCTTGGCCTGCCCGAAAGTGCCTTCACCGTGGACGGGGTGGAAAGTTATGGCGGGGTCGGCTTCCTCAAGGCCGGGATGCAGGCCGCCAGCCTCATCACCACGGTCAGCCCCACTTATGCCGCCGAAATCCGCCAGCCGGAATTCGGCATGGGGCTGGAAGGGCTGGTGGCCGCGCGCGCCGGGCGGGTGGCAGGCGTGTTGAACGGGATAGATACGCAGGTGTGGAACCCGGCCGCCGATCCGCACCTTGCCGCCCGGTTCACCCGCAGGACGACCGCCAAGCGCCGCGCCAACAAGCGCGCGGTGGAAGCCGCCTTCGGCCTCGAAGCCGGCGATGGCCCGCTCTTCTGCGTCATCAGCCGCCTCACCTGGCAGAAGGGAATGGACGTGCTGGCAGGCGCGATCGATCATCTGGTGGGCATTGGCGGGCGGCTGGCGCTGCTGGGCACGGGCGATGCGGAGATGGAGCAGGCCTTCGTGGAAGCTGCCGCCCGCCATCCGGGCCGCGTGGGCGTGCGTATCGGGTATGAAGAAGGCCTGTCGCACCTGATGCAGGGCGGCTGCGACGCCATCCTTGTGCCCAGCCGGTTCGAACCATGCGGCCTGACTCAGCTTTACGGCCTTGTCTATGGCTGCGTGCCGGTGGTCGCACGCACCGGCGGGCTGGCGGACACGGTGATTGACGCCAACCCGGCGGCGCTGGCGGCAGGGGTGGCCACCGGGGTGCAGTTCGACGGGGTGAACAGCCACGCGCTCACCGCCGCGCTGGACCGCACCGTGGCACTTTACGCGCAAGGCGATGTGTGGCGCCGGATACAGGCCAACGGCATGGCCTGCGACTTTTCATGGGATGCCAGCGCGGCCGAATATGCCGCGCTCTACCGCCGCCTCGCAGGGGACACTGCATGATCCGTACCCACGCCACCACGCCGTTCGACGGGCAGAAGCCGGGCACCTCCGGCCTGCGCAAGAAAGTGCGCGTGTTCCAGCAGCCGAACTATGCCGAAAACTTCATCCAGAGCGTGTTCGACGTGGTGGAGCGGCCTGCCAATGCCACGCTGGTGATCGGCGGGGACGGGCGCTTTTACAACCGCACCGTCATCCAGCAGGCGATCCGCATGGCAGCGGCTAACGGCTATGCCCGTGTGCTGGTGGGGCAGGGCGGCATCCTGTCCACCCCTGCCGCCAGCCACGTGATCCGCAAGTACGCGGCCAGCGGCGGGCTGGTCCTCAGCGCCAGCCACAACCCCGGCGGGCCGGACGAGGATTTCGGCATCAAGTACAACGTCGCCAACGGCGGCCCCGCGCCCGAAGGCGTGACCGAGGCGATTTACGCGCGCACGAGAGACATCGATCGCTGGCTGGACGTGGACGCGCCGGACATCGACCTCGATCGCCTTGGCACCACGCAGGTGAGCGGCATGGCGGTGGAAGTCATCGATCCGGTGGAAGACTATGCCGCGCTGATGGAGGAGCTGTTCGATTTTCCCGCCATCCGCCGCGCCGTGGCCCAGGGGCTGACGATGGCCTTCGATGCCATGCACGCCGTCACTGGGCCTTATGCCCGCGAAATCCTCGAAAAGCGCCTCGGCTTTGCCCCCGGCACGGTGCGCAATGGCACGCCGCTGGAGGATTTCGGGCATCATCACCCCGATCCCAACCTGGTCCACGCGAAAGTCCTGTATGACCTGATGATGGACCCGGAAATGGCCCCGGCCCTGGGCGCGGCGAGCGACGGGGACGGGGACCGCAACCTCATCATCGGCAAGGGCCGCTTCATCACGCCGTCTGACAGCCTCGCCATGCTGGCCGCCAATGCCCACCTTGCGCCTGCCTATGCGGGCGGCCTCAAGGGCATTGCCCGTTCCATGCCCACCAGCGCAGCGGCGGACCGGGTGGCGGAAGGCCTTGGCATTCCCGCATTCGAAACGCCCACGGGGTGGAAGTACTTCGGCAACCTGCTCGATGCAGGAATGGCAACCATCTGCGGGGAGGAAAGCGCCGGCACCGGCAGCGACCACGTGCGCGAGAAGGATGGCTTGTGGGCCGTGCTGCTGTGGCTCAACATCATGGCCGCCACCGGCAAGAGCGTGGACCAGATCGCGCGCGAACACTGGGCGCGTTTCGGGCGCAATTACTATGCCCGGCATGACTACGAGGGCGTGAGCAGCGAAGCGGGCGATGCGGTGATGGCGGGGCTGATGGACCGGCTGCCCACGCTGCCGGGCACGCAGGTGGGGGCGCTCACCGTCACCATGGCGGACAGTTTTGCCTACACCGATCCGGTCGATGGCTCGGTCAGCCGGAACCAGGGTATCCGGGTGGCATTTGATGGGGGATCGCGCCTCGTGCTGCGCCTGTCCGGCACGGGCACGCAAGGGGCCACCATCCGCCTGTACCTGGAACGGTACGAACCGGCGGGGGGCAACCTTGACGGAGAAACGTCCACCATGCTGACCGACCTTGCAGCGGCCGCCGAGGAACTGGCGCACATCGCGCAAGTGACCGGCCGCACCGCGCCTGACGTGATTACATGAGCGCCAACATGGGCGCCATCTTCCGCGATGGCACCACCCGCTTCCGCATCCGCTCCCCACGGGCGGAAGGGGTGACACTGTGCCTGTTTGACGAAAGTGGGGAGGAGCACCGCTATCCCATGCGGCGCGATGCCGACGGCACGCACTGGGTGATCGAGCTGGACGAGGACCTGACCGGCGAACGCTATGGCTACCGCGCCAGCGGCGAGTGGGCGCCGGACAAGGGCCTGTGGTTCGACGAGGCCAAGCTGCTGGTCGATCCGCACGCCACCCGGCTGGACCGCCGCTTCACGGCCGACAAGGCGCTGACGGAATTTGGCGCCGAGACAGCCCACCTCGTCCCCCGCGCCATAATCATGCGCGAATACGAAGCCGTCCCCAAGGCCCCGCCGGTCTTCACGCACGGCGGGCTGGTCTACGAAGTCAACGTGCGCGCCTTCACCATGCTGCACCCAGACGTGCCGGAGGATTTGCGCGGCACAGTGGGTGCCATGGCGCACCCGGCGGTAATCGCGCACCTGAAGAAGATCGGCGTTTCGGCGGTGGAGCTCATGCCCATCGTCGCCTGGATTGACGAGCCGCACCTGGGGCCGTTGGGCCTGGTCAACGCCTGGGGCTACAACCCGGTGGCGCCCATGGCGCTCGATCCCGGCCTGTGCCCCGGCGGGGTGCAGGAACTGCGCCGCACGGTGGACGCGCTCCACGCAGCCGGGATCGGCGTGTTGCTGGACCTCGTCTTCAACCACACGGGGGAAAGCGATGCGGCCGGTTACATCGTGTGCCTGCGCGGGCTGGACGATACCGCCTATGCCCATGCCGAGGATGGCGCGCTGATCAACGATTCCGGCTGCGGCAACACGGTGGATTTCGGACAGGAATGGGTGCGCGGACTGGCGCTGGATACCATGCGCCACTTCGTCGCCCGCTGCGGGGTGGACGGCTTCCGCTTCGACCTGGCCCCGATCATGGCGCGCAGCCCCGGCTTCGATCCCGCCGCTCCGATCTTCGCCGCCATTGCGCAGGATGAATGGCTGCACGACCGGGTGATGATCGCCGAACCCTGGGACCTTGGCCCGGGCGGCTACCAGCTGGGCCAGTTCCCGGAAAGCTGGCTCGAATGGAACGACCGCTTCCGCGACGACGTGCGCGAATACTGGAACGGACATGGCAGCAGCGGCACACTGGCGCACCGGCTGGCGGGATCGGAGGACGTGTTCGGCAAGGATTGTCGCAGCGTCAACTTCATTGCCGCGCACGATGGATTCACCCTGGCCGACAGCGTGAGATACAACCACCGCCACAACGAGGCGAACGGCGAGGGCAACCGCGATGGCCATTCCGCCAATTTCAGCAACAACCACGGTGTGGAAGGGCCGACCGATGACCCCGCCATCATCGCCGCGCGCGGGGCCACCATGCGCGCCATGCTGGCCAGCCTGTTCGCCTCCACCGGCACGATCATGCTGACGGCGGGGGATGAATTCGGCCGCACCCAGCAGGGCAACAACAACGCCTATTGCCAGGACAACGCCATCGGCTGGGTGGACTGGGCCGGGCGGGATGTGGCGCTGGAGGATTTCGTGGCCCAGCTGTCCGCCGCGCGCAACGCGCGGGTGCAAGGCTACCGCCAGTTCGACCACGATGGCACCTGGACCGATCTGGACGGCCAGCCGTTGGAGGGCCAGCGCTGGAACGATCCCGCGCTGGATGGCTTCGCTTTCGTGCCCAGTCCGGGATCGGACGCCGCCGCCTTCCGGGTGTGCCGGTCGGGTCGGTGGGTGGAGGCCTGTTAGGGCTTGAAGCGCGCGCCGCGGATGTGGGTAAACCGGTCGTCTGCCACCTCGTACATGGCGATGGTCTCCACCTCGCGGTGATCGCCCGCCTTCGTGGGCCAGATCTCGAAATCGGGCCAGTCGGCAAAGGTGTCGAAGGTGGTGTGGCAATGCATGGCGATGCGCGTGGGCGTTACGATCACGTCCAGCGGGGTGACCACCTCGGTGATGTGCGCCTTCACCTCGCGGTAGAAGGCGAGGATATTCTCCCGCCCCACGATGCGCTTCATCGCCCCCAGTTCGAACACCACGTCATCGGCATAGAACCGGCCGAAGCCGGCAAAATCGTTGGCGTTGAACGCGGCCACATAGCTGCGGAAATCGTCTTCGGTCACGGCTGCTCCTCTCCCATCTGTAGCCGGACTATCGCACCCGCGCGCCAAGCTGGCCAGAGGTGCTGGCGCTGATTGGCAGCACCAGCCCTGTGGCCTGCATCAGGCGGCAGGCCCCACCGCCATGTTGTCGATCAGCCGGGTGGAGCCGATGCGCGCGGCCACCAGCAGGCGGGCGGGGGCGACGGGCGTTTCGGCCAGCGGGACGAGGCTGGCGGCATCGGCCAGCACGGCATAGTCCACGCTGGAAAATCCGGCTTCGACCACGTCCCGTTCAAGCTGGCTGAGCGTTACAGCAACGCTGTTACCCCCCTCGATCGCCGCGATGGCCCGGCGCATGGCCCGGTTCAGCCCGGCGGCCTGCGCCCGCTGCTCGGGCGAGAGGTAGGCGTTGCGGCTGCTCATCGCCAGGCCATCGCCCTCGCGCACGGTGGGCACCCCCACGATGTTGTCCACACAAGGTGAAGTGAGGTTGAGGTCTGCCGCCATCCGCCGGATTACCGCCAGTTGCTGCCAGTCCTTCTCCCCGAAGAAGGCCATGTCCGGCCGCACCTGGTTGAACAGCTTGAGCACCACGGTGGCCACGCCATCGAAATGGCCCGGCCGCGCCGCGCCGCACAGCCCGTCGCTCACCCCGCTGACGGATACGGTGGTGGCAAAGCCTGCCGGATACATTTCCTCCACCGAAGGGGCCCACAGGGCGGCCACGCCTTCGGCTTCCAGCCGGGCCTGGTCCGCCGCCAGCGTGCGCGGATAGGCGGCCAGGTCCTCCTTCGGTCCGAACTGGCGCGGGTTGACGAAGATCGAGGCGACCACATGGCGTGCCTTCTGCCGCGCGGCGCGCACCAGGGCCATGTGCCCGTCATGCAGCGCGCCCATCGTGGGGACGAGCGCGACCGGCCCGCTGCGGCGCAGGTCATCCACAACTTCGCGCAGAGTTTCCAGCCGGTTGACGGTTTGCACGCGGGCCTGCCTCCGATACACAAGGTGACAAGCCCCCTAGCGCATATTTGCCAGCCAGAGAAAGCCTGCCAGACCGTGACCAAGCCTGCCCACCGCATCGTCTTCGCCAATGAAAAGGGCGGGACCGGAAAATCCACCACGGCGGTGCACGTGGCCGTGGCGCTGGCCTACCAGGGCGCGCGGGTTGCCGCGATCGACCTCGACAGCCGCCAGGCGACCATGCACCGTTATATCGAGAACCGTGGCGAGACGCGCAACCGCCGCAAGATCGACCTGCCCGGCCCGGTGTGCGATGTGTTCCGCGGCTCATCCGTTGATGAGCTGGAGGACCTGTCCGCCCGCCTTGCGGCGGATGCCGATTACCTGATCTTCGACACGCCGGGGCGTGACGATCCCTTTGCCCGCCACGTGGCGACCGAGGCGGACACGCTGGTCACGCCGATGAACGACAGCTTCGTGGACTTCGACCTCATCGGCCAGGTCGATGCGGAAAGCTTCAAGGTCCGCCGGCTCAGCTTCTATGCCGAACTGATCTGGGAAGCGCGGCTGAAGCGCAGCCGCTCCACCATCGAGCAGCAGCGCCGGCAGATGGACTGGGTGGTGGTGCGCAACCGCACCGGCCATACCGATGCGCGCAACCAGCGCCGCCTGGACCAGGCGCTGACCGAACTGAGCAAGCGGGTGGGCTTCCGCGTGGCGCAGGGCCTGTCCGAACGCGTGATCTACCGCGAACTGTTCCCTTCCGGCCTCACCCTGCTGGACAAGGGGCACCTGGGCGAACTTGGCACCAGCCACCTCGTCGCGCGGCAGGAACTGCGCAGCCTGGTGGCGCACCTCAACCTGCCGGTTGGCGCGCCAGCCATGCCTGCGGTTCAGGAACCTGAAGGGGCCTGCTGACGTATGATGAAAATCCTGTTCATCGCGGCAGTGGGCTGCGTGGTCTTCAAGATGGTCACCGGCCGGTGGCCGTGGGAAAAGGCCTCCTCCATCCGCCAGCAGGCCGTGCTCCGCGCTCGGCGGCTGCTGGGGGTGGAAGAAGGCGCGAGCAGGGAAGACATCATCGCCGCCCACCGGCGGCTCCTTACCATGGTGCACCCGGATCGCGGTGGCACCAACGAGCAGGTTCACGAGGCCAATGCCGCACGCGACATCCTGTTTGACGAACTGGCCGATGGCCGCCGCAACTGATTCCCGCCCCCGTTTCCAAGGCTGATCCATGACCCACCAGTTCCATTCCACCGTCCTGCGCGAATACGATATCCGCGGCATCATTGGCGAAACGCTGGGGGTGGACGATGCCCGCGCCATTGGCCGGGGTTTTGGCACCCTGATCAGGCGGGCAGGCGGGAAGAAGGTGGCCGTGGGTTACGATGGCCGCCTGTCATCCCCCATGCTGGAGCACGCGCTGGTGGAGGGGCTGACGGCAAGCGGCGTGGACGTGCGCCGCATCGGCCTTGGGCCAACGCCCATGCTGTATTACGCGGAAGCCTCAGCCGAAGAGGTGGATGGCGGCATTCAGATAACCGGCAGCCACAATCCCCCCAATTATAACGGCTTCAAGATGGTATTTCAGGGGCGACCGTTCTTCGGCCCCGACATCGTGCGGCTGGGTGAGATGGCCGCGGCGGGCGACTGGGACAGCGGCACCGGGTCGGTCGAGGAGGTAGACATCCTCGATGCGTATGTCTCCCGCATCCTCGCAGGGCTGGACGGGATCGATCCCGAGGTCCTGTCCCGTCTCAAGGTCGGCTGGGATGCCGGCAACGGCGCTGCCGGCCCGGCGCTGGAACGGCTGGCTGCCCGCCTGCCCGGCGAACATCACCTGCTGTTTACCGAAGTCGATGGCGAATTTCCCAATCATCATCCCGATCCCACTGTCCCGGAAAATCTTGAGGATTTGCGCGCGCTTGTCTCCGCAAAGTCCCTCGATTTCGGAGTGGCTTTCGACGGTGACGGGGACCGGATCGGCGCGATCGACGGGCGGGGCCGCATCATCTGGGGCGACCAGCTGCTGATGATCTATGCCGAGGAACTGCTGGCCCGCCGCCCCGGATCGACGATTATCGCCGATGTGAAGGCCAGCCGCGCGCTGTTCGACCATGTCGCCGCGCATGGCGGCAAGCCGCTGATGTGGAAGACCGGCCACTCGCTGATTAAGTCCAAAATGAAGGAAGTTTCTTCCCCGCTGGCGGGCGAGATGAGCGGCCACGTATTCTTTGCCGATGGCTACTATGGCTATGACGACGCGCTTTATGCCGGCGTACGACTCATCGCGGCGGCCGCCCGGCTGGGCAAGAGCGTGACGCAGCTGCGCGGTGAGATGAAGCCCATGCTCAATACGCCAGAACTGCGCTTCCAGGTGGACGAGAGCCGCAAGTTCGCCGCGATCGAGGAGGTCAAGGCGCGGCTGGCCAATAGCGCCGACCAGGTTGATGGCACCGATGGTGTGCGCGTGACCAATGCCGATGGCTGGTGGCTGCTGCGCGCCTCCAACACGCAGGACGTGCTGGTCGCCCGTGCGGAAAGCGATACGCAGGCAGGGCTGGACCGGCTGCTGGCGCAGATCGACGAACAGCTTGCCGCCTCCGGCCTGGAGCGCGGTCCGCAGGCCGGCCATTGACGAAGCCCTGCCATTGATGAGGGTTGGCCATTGAAGGACCGGCTTCCCGCCTACCTCGCCCGGTTGGGCCTTGCTGCGTCGCCGCCGCCAACGGTTGCGGGGCTGGCCGCGCTGCAAGCGGCGCACCGGCAGGCGATCACGTTCGAGAACGTGGACGTGCTGCTGGGCCGGCCGATCCTGATCGATAGCGATGCGGTCTTCGCCAAGCTGGTGGCGGGCGGGCGCGGCGGTTACTGTTTCGAGCAGAACCGCCTCTATGCCGATATGCTGGAGGTGCTGGGCTTTACCCAGCGCCCGCTGCTGGCCCGCCCGCGCCTGGGCCTGCCTGAAGGGTTCATCGGCCCGCGCACCCACGTGCTGCTGCTGGCGGAGGTGGAGGGACAATCGTGGATTGCCGATGCCGGGTTCGGCGGCAGTTTCGTGCCCCCGCTGCCGCTGCGGCACGGGGCGGAGGCGGCAACCCCTGACGGCGCGCACCACCGCCTTCGCCGCGTGGCCCTGCCCGATGGCGAATGGCTGGTGGAACGCGCCGGCCCGCAGGCCAGCACCGATGGCCGGGCGCAGGATCATGGCGACTGGCAGGCGCAATACAGCTTCGACCTCACCCCGGTGATGCCGATGGACCTGGAGCAGGCGAACCACTGGACCTTCACCTGGCCCGGATCCCGCTTCGTGGCCGGGCCGATCATCAGCCGGGTGCTGCCCGCGGGGTTTGCGGCGCTCAGCGGCACGGCGCTCTCGATTGCCGATAACGGCGCGGTGGAGCGGCGCGAGATTGCCTCTGACGCCGAATGGCGCGATGTGCTGGCGGAGTATTTCGCGCTCTCGCTCACGCCGGACGAGGTTGCCGACTTGCGCCTGTTCGGCTGACGCGTGCGTAAAGGGGGGGCACAATGGCGCTGTCGGCATTACAGCGGGGATTGATCCTGGCGCACAGCGCGCGGCTGCGCCTCATCACCGTGGCGCTGTTCTATTTCACGCAAGGCTTCCCCATCGGCCTGTTCAGCTTTGCCATTCCCGCCTGGATGGCGGGCCACGGGGCCAGCACCGGGCAGGTGGCGGCCGTGGTGGGCGCGTCCACCCTGCCGTGGACGCTGAAGCTGGCGAACGGCTTCATCATCGACCGCTACGCCTACCTGCCGATGGGCCGCCGCCGGGCGTGGATTGTCGGCGCGCAGGTGCTGCTGGTGCTGGCCTTGCTGGCCGGCGGGCTGCTGGCCCCGCTGCCGACCGACGTGGCGGTGCTGTCGGCCATCGGCTTTTGCGCCAACATCGCGGTTACCTTCCAGGACGTGGGGATCGACAGCCTGGCCGTGGACATCATGCCGGAGGACGAGCGCGCCCGTGCCGCCGGGATCATGAACGGGGCGCAGGTCTTCGGCATAGCGGCCGCGAGTGCCGGGGGCGGCTGGCTGCTGGCCGCAGGTGGGGCGGGCCTTGGCCTGGCCGGCGGTGCGCTGGTGCCGGGGCTGGTGGCGCTGTTCGCCATCGTGATGCGCGAACGGGCGGGCGAGCGCGCGCTGCCGTGGACGCGCGGGCAGGCCCACCCGGATACGCGGGCGGTGCAGGTGGTGGCATGGTGGCCGCTGCTGAAAGCCAGCACCCGCGCCATGCTGGCCCCGCTCAGCCTGCTGCTGCTGCCGCTGCTGCTGGTGCGATCCATGCCCAATGGCGCGTTCGAAAGCTTCCACCCGGTGATGTTCCAGCAGGTGGCGGGCTGGTCGGCCACCGATTACAGCAATTTCTCTTCGATCCAGAGCATGATCTCAGGCGTGTTCTCGCTCACCCTGGGAGGCGTGCTGGTGGCGCGGGCCGGGGCGCAGCGGGCGCTGATCGGCGCGATGCTGGGCTGCGTGGCCATGCAGGTGCTGATGGGCCTGTCCCCCGGCCTGTGGAGCAGCAGCGCGTTCCTCGTCACGCTGTTCGTGGCTTATGACCTGGTCACGATGATCGTGTTCATCGCCGCCGTCACACTGGCCATGCGGATGTGCGATCCGGCCGTGGCGGCCACCCAGTTCAGCTTGTACATGGCGATTGCCAACTTCGGCCGCCCGCTGGGGGCGAGCCTTGCGGCGGTGACGTCCGGCGCGGGCCAGCCGCAGGCGATGTACCTGGCGCTGGCTGCCGTGTGGCTGGTGGTCATCGCCGTGATCAGCCGCGCGCGCTTCCCGCAAGCCCCGCTGGCCGCCGCGCCGCCGCGGGTAGATTGACGCGCATTGTTGCGCGCGGGCAGGGTGCCTATCTTGGGCACTTATGGCAGCCAGCCCTACCCTCCCGCCGGAAATCGCCCAGTGGTTCGCCGGCCGCGGCTGGCGGGTGCGCCGCCACCAGCTGGACATGCTCGCCGCCTCGCAGGCCGGGCGCCACGCGCTGCTGGTGGCCGATACCGGCGCGGGCAAGACGCTGGCGGGCTTCCTGCCCACGCTGGCCGCGTTCTGCCCCTCCACCCTCGAAGGTGCGCCGCCGCCCGAAGGCCTGCACACGCTCTACGTCTCGCCATTGAAGGCGCTGGCGCATGACGTGCAAAGGAACCTGCTCACCCCCATTGCCGAGATGGGCCTGCCGATCACGGTGGAGACCCGCAGCGGGGATACCCCGTCAGACCGCAAGAAGCGCCAGCGCAGCCGCCCGCCCAATGTGCTGCTCACCACGCCCGAAAGCCTCAGCCTGCTCCTGAGCTTCCCGGACAGCCTGGAGTTGTTCCGGGACCTGAAGCGCGTGGTGATCGACGAGGTGCACGCCTTCGCCACGCAGAAGCGCGGTGACCTGCTGGCCCTTGGCCTCGCCCGCCTGCAAGCCATTGCGCCCGCCATGCAGCGTGCTGCCCTCTCCGCCACGCTGGCTGATCCGGAAGCCTTCCGGGCATGGCTCGCCCCATATGGCGAGATTGACAGCGTGGCGCTGGTCGAGGGTGAGCCGGGGGCCGAGCCGGAGGTGGAGATCCTGCTGCCGGATGATGCCCGCGTGCCGTGGGGCGGCCACGCGGCCACCTGGGCCATCCCGCAACTGTACGAACGCATTCGCGCCAACCGCACCACGCTGGTCTTCACCAACACGCGCTTTCTGGCGGAGTACATCTTCCAGCAATTGTGGGACGCGAACGAGGACAACCTGCCCATCGGCATCCACCACGGTTCGCTCTCCGCCGAAAGCCGCCGCAAGGTGGAAGGGGCCATGGCGCGGGGCGAACTGCGCGCACTGGTGTGCACCGCCAGCCTGGACCTGGGGGTGGACTGGGGCGATATCGACCTTGTCGTCCAGATGGGCGCGCCCAAGGGCTCCTCCCGCCTGCTCCAGCGCATCGGCCGCGCCAATCACCGGCTGGACCAGCCCAGCCGCGCGCTGCTGGTGCCGGGCAACCGGTTCGAGTTTCTGGAGGCGCTGGCCGCCAGCGATGCGGTGGAGGAAGGCCAGCGTGATGGCGAGGACTTCCGCCCTGGCGCGCTGGACGTGCTGGCCCAGCACGTGATGGCCTGCGCCTGTGCCGCTCCGTTCCATGAAGGCGAGTTGCTGGCCGAAGTGCGCTCCACGCTCGCCTATGCCTGGCTGGACGAGGCTGCGTGGGACAGGGTGCTGAACTTCGTGGCCACGGGCGGCTATGCGCTCAAAGCCTATGACCGGTTCCGCCGCATCGTGCGGGACCGGCACGGTGTGTGGCGGCTGGCCCATCCCGAACAGGCGGCGCGCCACCGGATGAATGCCGGGATCATTGTCGATAGCGAGATGCTGAACGTGCGGTTCCGCAACGGGCGCTCGCTTGGCAAGGTGGAGGAACGCTTTGCCGCTTCGCTGCGCCCCGGCGACACCTTCCAGTTCAGCGGCCTCAACCTGGAGGTCGAGCAACTGAAGGACATGGAACTGGTCGTTCGCGCCAGCACGAAAGCCGCCATGATCCCCAGCTATGGTGGGCTGCGCCTGCCGCTGACCACTCACCTGGCGGACCGGGTGCGCGCCCTGCTGGTGGACCGCGCCGGTTGGGGCCGCCTGCCGGACGAGGTGCGCGAATGGCTGGAGATGCAGGACTGGCGCTCACGCCTGCCATCGCCCGATAACCTGCTGGTGGAAAGCTTCCCGCACGGGGACATGCACTACAGCGTCTATTACACCTTCTGCGGGTGGAACGCGAACCAGTCGCTCGGCATGTTGATCACCAAGCGGATGGAGGACATGGGGCTTGGCCCCGGCGGCTTCGTGGCCAATGACTATTCGCTGGCCGTGTGGGGCCTGAAACCGGTGACGGACCCGCGTCCGCTGCTCTCCCCCACTATCCTGGCCGACGAGTTCGTGGCCTGGGTGGAAGACAGCTACCTGCTGCGCCGCGCTTTTCGCGAAGTGGCGGTGATTGGCGGGCTGGTGGAACGCCAGCATCCGGGGAAGAAAAAGAGCGGGCGGCAGGTCACCTTCAGCACCGACCTGATCTACGACGTGCTCAAGAAGTACGAGCCGGACCACGTGCTGCTGCAGGCCGCCTGGGCCGATGCCCGCGCCAAGCTGACCGACATCGCCCGGCTGGCCGATGTGCTGGAAACCTCAGCCCAGAAGGTGGAGCACGTGGTGCTGGACCGGGTGAGCCCGCTGGCGGTGCCGGTGCTGGTGATGATCGGCCGCGAATCGGTGCCGCAAGGCGCGGCGGACGATGACCTGCTGCTGGAAGCCGAAAGCCTGTCCGCCGCCGCCATGTGGGTGTGATTGGGGCGGGTGTGAGCGGGGCGGGGCTTACTTGCCGCACCTCACTTGCCAAAGGTGCGGAACTGCTCGTTCCCGGCAAAGGCGAACTTGCCGATGCCCGCATCGCCCGCCAGCGCGATGACCTGGACCGATGCGTCATAGCTTGCCTGGGGATCGGGCTGGAAGCGGATCACCGGCTGCGGGCTTTGCGCGGCGGCGGCGGCAAAGTGGCCGCGCAACTGCTCGTGCGTGGCTGGCATGCCGTTCCAGAAGGCCTGCCCCTGCGAATCGACGGTGAGGGACACCTGCGGCACGGGCGCGGCGGCGCGGCCATCCTGCGGCAGGTCCACCGGCAGGACGTGGGTAGACAGCGGCACCGCCATGATCAGGACCACCAGCAGCACCAGCAGCACATCGATGAGCGGAGTGGTATTCATGGCGCTCATCACGTCATCCGCGTGGGCCTGGTAGGCATTGACCCTGTGGCGGGGGTACCGGCGGTAAGCGATGGCGGCCATGTCGGCTCTCCTCTTGCTGCGGTCGACTGTTCTCCAGATGTTACAGGATAACATCACAACAGCTTTCGCTGGTCAAGGTCTGATGTGGCAGCGGGCTCCACCGCTGGGCAGGGCAGGACGGGGCAGCAGCGGGAGGGGGCGCGCGGGCGACCGGGCTACCGGGGGGCAGGGCTGCACAGCGCCGGCGGGTAGCGGTTGCCGCGGGCACGAAAAAGGGGCGGGAAAGCCCGCCCCTGATCCGTCGTCTCTTCGGGTTAAGCCCTTGCGGGATTACTTGCCGAAGGCGCGATACTTTTCGTTGCCCACGAAGCCGAACTTCGTGACGCCCGAGTTCTTGATGATGTTCAGCACCTGGGCCGACAGCTCGTAGCTGGCATTGGCTTCAGGCTCGAACTGCAGTTCCGGCTCCACCGGGAAAGTGAGCGAAACCTGCAGGTTGCGCACCAGTTCGCCCTGGTTGATCGGCGTGGCGTTCCACAGGATCTCGCCGTTCGGGGTCAGCACGATCTTGTTCACGATCGGGTCGACCTGGTCGGGCGGCGGCGGGAGGGGGCTGGGCGAAGGCAGGTCGATGTTGACCGCATGGGTCGCCACCGGAATGGACATGATGAACACGATGAGGAGCACGAGCAACACGTCGATCAACGGCGTGGTGTTCATTTCCATCATCGGCTCGCCATCGTCTGAACCGCCAGACATTGCCATGACTAGTTACTCCTGGATTTCTTCAACCAGAACCTGGCCGGACCGATCAGTTGTTCGGATCGACGGGGTTCGAGATGAAGCCGACGGTCGGGTAGCCGGCCGCCTGGATGTTGTAGATGGTGCCGGCAACGCAGCGCCACGGTGCATTAACGTCACCACGGATGTGCACCTGCGGGATGAGTTCCGGGTTGGACATCATGGCTTCCGCACCGCCTGCACGCTGGACCAGGGCGTCCAGCCGGTCAAACGCCTGCTGGTACAATTCGCCCGAATCCACCGGGGTGATGTTGTTGATGAACACGCGGCACTCACCATTGCGCGAGGCGCCGGAGAATGCGGTGTCGTTCATCTGCGGGCTGAGGCCCGCTTCGTCAGTCGACGTCACGGTAATCAGCAGGTTTTCGACCTTCTTGTCGGATTCGCGCGACACCATCACCGGAATGCGCAGTTCCTCGACCGTCTGAATGGCGACCGGGACCGCGATGATGAAGATGATCAGCAGCACCAGCATCACGTCCACCAGCGGGGTGGTGTTGATGTCGGACATCGGCTTTTCGTCGCCGTCCCCGCCCATTGCAATGGCCATTTTTCTCGTCCTATCTCAAATGTTGCCGCAAGGGTGGCGGCGGGTCCCCGCAAGGGAACCCGCCATCATCTGCAACCTTTTAGGCCTTCTTCGGAGCCGGCTTCGCCGCAGCGGCCGGGGCAGCCTGGATGGTCGGCTTCACGGCGCCGTTCGAAGCGACGTTGGCCAGCAGTTCCGTGGAGAAGCCCGACAGCATCGAGGCGATCTTCTTGTTGCGGATCTGCAGGTAGTTGTAGGCGAACACGGCCGGCACGGCGACCAGCAGGCCGATGGCGGTCATGATCAGCGCTTCACCCACCGGGCCGGCGACCTTGTCGATTTCAGCCGAGCCGGCGATGGCGATGCCGATCATGGCGCGGTAGATGCCGACCACGGTGCCGAGCAGGCCCACGAACGGCGCGGTGGCGCCCACGGTGGCGAGGAACGGCAGGCCCGAAGCCAGCTTGGAGTTGATGGCCGCTTCCGAACGGGCGAGCGAGCCGTGCATCCAGTCATGCGCTTCGAGGCTGTCCGACATCAGCTTGTGCTGCGCATCGGCCGCCAGGGCATCGTCCACCAGCTGGCGCCAGGCGCTGTTCTTTTCGAACTTGGTGGCACCTTCCGAGATGCTGCCCGTGCGCCAGAAGGCGGGGCGCCCGGCGGCGTACTGGCTCATGATCTTGCGCTGTTCCAGGAACTTGGTGATCATGATGTAGAACGAACCGACGGACTGGATGACCAGAACGCCCAGAATGGTCCAGGCAACGGGGCCGCCCTGTTCCATGGCTTCCTTGAAGCCGAACTGGTTGGCGGGGGCAGCGTCGCTGGCAGCGGCGGCGAGAAGTTCAATAAACATGCGAAAAGTCCTCTCTTAGAGAATTTGGAAGAATAGCTAGGATCATTCACCCAGACGGTAGACAATCGTCATGGTGTCACGCCCGGTGGTGGGGTTGCCGGCATCGTCGAGGGCGGGCTCGTAGCGGGCATAGCGCTGCATGCCCTCGCAAGCTGCCTGGTCGAGATCCTCGTTCCCGCTGCTGGACGTTACCTGGCAGCCGGTCACCCGGCCATCCGGGCCAACAACCACGGACACACCGACGTTACCCTCGATCTCGCGCTGCACGGCGCGGCGGGGGTAGTTCGCCTGGATGCGGGCCGCCCAGCGGTTCTGGCCGTCACGCTGCGCAGCACGCGCCCGCGAGGGCGGCGGCGGCGGAGCGGGCGCTGCCGGCGGAGCCGGCGGCGGCACGATGCGGGCCGGGGGTGCCGGCGGGGGAATCGTGTCCTGCGTACGGATCTGCGGCGGAGCGGGCGCGATATTGATCGGCGCAGGCGGCGCAACAGGCGGCGGCGGGGCCACATTCTCTTCCGGCGGCGGGGGCGGTGGTTCTTCCTCCTCCGGTTCGGGCTCCTCAATATCCACGGTGGTCACCCGCTGGATGACCTGCTTGGCCGCGCTGATCGCGAGGCCGGTCACCAGCACGTAACCAATCCCAATGTGGATGAGGGCAACGATGACAATCGATACCAATCGACTGCCGCTCATTTGTTGGTCAGCGTAAGCCATCCAGTCCCATCACTCCATTTCCATTCGCCGGACAAAGCCCGGCCTTCGCAGCAAGACCCGGATCGGGATGATCCGGCTGCCGCAGCGAAAAGTGCTCCACCTTGAGAGTTCAAGAGCGGATTGAGGGGACTTACCTTGCAGCGCGCCCCTCGTTCCCGGCCCCTCTTTGTTGTTCTGTGCGACAGGCCGTTCAGTCCGGGGTCTTAACGGCACAGTAAGACATGGGCAATCCGGTTTGTCGGTTAAGCGCGGATTCACCCGCACAAGGGTGGAATATCGCTGTATTCTGCGGCCAAATGTGACATTGGCTAATCGCAATTCGGCGTATTTCCGAGGAACAAACGATGGCGGCACAGGCGCGAATCCCCAGGCTGGCGAATCTTCCGGCGGCGGCTGCGGCCGGGCTGCTGGCGGCTGCGGCAGGGCTGCTTCCCTCTGCAGCTTCGGCCCAGCCGGCCCCCGCGCAGGCCGCTGCTGCCATGGCCCGGCCGGCCCTTTCCTATACCGATATCGTGGATCTGACGCAGGCGGCCGAACTGGTGCTGCGCGTGGTTATCAAGAACCAGCGCGTGGTCCCGGCGGAACGCGCGCCGGACCTGGCCCCGGGCCATGCCCGGCTGTACCTGCGCGCGGAAACCCAGGCCCTGCTGGCCGGGGCCGGCCCGGTTGGCAGCCAGCACGCCTTCCTGACTGATGTGCCTCTGGACGCGCGCGGCCGCCGGCCGGACCTCAAGGACGGGGTGTACCTGCTGTTTGCGCGCCGGGTTCCCGGCCGTCCGGGCGAGCTGCAACTGATCGGCCGGGGCGCGATGCAGGTGTTCGATCCGGCGCTGGAGGCGCGGGTGCGCACCGTGCTGACCCAGCTGGTGCAGGGCGAACGCCCGCCGCTGGTCACCGGCGTTAGGGAGGCGATTTCGGTACCCGGCAACCTGGCGGGCGAATCCGAAACGCAGATCTTCCTGCGCACCGAAGGCGGCGCGCCGGTTTCTCTCAGCATTATCCGCCGCCCGGGCATGGCGCCCGGCTGGGGCGTATCGTGGAGCGAAATCGTGGACCAGTCCGCCCGCCCGCCCGCGCCCGAAACGCTGCACTGGCAGATGCTGGCCTGCAACCTGCCGGCAGAGCTGCCCGACAGCGTGTTCCTGCAGCGCGATGCCGCATCGCGCACCCGCGCCCGTGAAGATTACGCCTTCGTTCGGCGCGAGCTTGGCAACTGCGGCCGCACGCTTTAGTGGCCCGTTCCTGATCCGGCCCGCAGGCGGGCCCCTTCAGGACGGGGAATGAGATGACCGCACCGCTTCGCATCGCGCTGGCAGGCCTTGGCACCGTGGGGGCGGGCGTCATCCGCCTGCTGGAGGAAAACGGCGCGCTGATCGCCGCGCGCGCCGGCCGCCCGATTGAGGTGGTCGCCGTCAGCGCCCGCAACCGCACCAAGGATCGCGGCGCGGACCTGTCCGGCATGGCCTGGGAAGATGACATGACCCAGCTGGCCAACCATGGCGAGGTGGACGTGGTGGTGGAACTGGTCGGCGGGTCCGATGGCCCGGCCCTGGCGCTGGCGCGCAAGGCCCTGTCCGGCGGCAAGCACCTGGTCACCGCCAACAAGGCGATGATCGCCCATCACGGTATGGAACTGGCCACGCTGGCGGAGGAAAAGGGCCTGTCGCTGAAGTTCGAAGCCGCAGTGGCCGGCGGCATCCCGGTGATCAAGGGGCTGGGCGAAGGCGCGGCTGCCAACCGGATTGACCGGGTCTATGGCATTCTCAACGGCACCTGCAATTACATCCTCAGCCAGATGGAATCGACCGGGGCCGATTTTGCCGACGTGTTGAAGGCCGCGCAGGACCTTGGCTATGCCGAGGCCGATCCGGCCTTCGACATCGAAGGGGTGGACGCAGGCCACAAGCTGGCAATCCTGGCCGCGCTTGCCTTCGGCACGGCGGTGGATTTCGCCGCGCTCGACATTTCGGGCATCACCCGCGTGCGCGCCGCCGATATCGCGCAGGCCGATGCGCTGGGCCATGTCATCCGGCTCGTCGGCCAGGCCGAACTGCAGGCCGATGGACACCTGTTCCAGCGCGTGGCCCCGGTGCTGGTGGCGAAAAGCCACCCGCTCGCCAGCGTGGACGGCCCGACCAATGCCGTGGTGGCCGAAGGCAACTTCGTCGGCCGCCTGCTGTTCGTGGGGCGCGGCGCGGGCGATGGCCCCACGGCGAGCGCCGTGGTGGCGGACCTGATCGACATTGCCCGCGGCAATGCCACGCCGCCCTTCTCGCTGCCCGCCGCCATGCTTTCCGCCACGCCGGCAGCTGATCCCGGCCACCGCACCAGCCGCGCCTATATGCGCTTCGTGGTGGCGGACCGGCCCGGCGTACTGGCCGAAATCACCGCCGCCATGCGCGATGCGGGCGTTTCGATCGAAAGCCTCATCCAGCAGGGCCGCCCGGAAGAAGGCGGCGAGGTGCTGGTCGCCATCGTCAGCCACGAAGGGCCGGAAAGCGCCGTGGCCGCCGCGCTCGCGCTGCTGGAGGGTTCGCCTTCGATCAGCGAGCCGCCGCTGGTGATGCGCCTGATCGGCTAGGATCTGGCGGGCTAGTCCCCGCCTGTCACCACATCGTCCGAAGTAGGCCCGCCATACAGGCGCGCGGCGTCCGAATCGGGCGGGGTTTCGGGCAGGCTGGCGAAATCGATCATGATCGCGGGCGGGGGCACGCTGCCGAACCGCTGGCACACGGTATAGCTGCTGCACGGGGGCAGGCCGAACACGTCGGGCGCGCGCGGCACGCCGCTGCCGGTCACTTCGGTATCGGCGCGGGTCGGCGCATCGAAGGTATAGGCCGCGCCGCTTTCCCATTGCTTGCACACGACGATGACGTCCGGATCACCGTTCGGGGGCTGGGCGCAGGGATCGGGCGCCTGTTCCGGGGTGGCCGCGCTGGTTGGCGGGCCTGGTCCGTATTCGCCCACCTGCCCTTGTGCGGGGGAGGCGGCCAGCAGCAGGAGGGACAGGGTGCGGGCCGGGCGCAGCATTCGTCACTCCTCCTTGCCGGCCCCGCCGGGACCTTCCCGATGGCTGCGTGAATTGCCCCTGAATGGGGTCGGGGGCCGCCCCGCTCCAACGCAATCCCCCGCCTGTGCCCGCACCGCGGTTGCAATCAGGCGCGGCTCGGCTAGAGGCAACACAGACGATTCCACGCGGTCCGCACCATCAGAACAAGAGGCTGATTGATGAAAATCATGTCCGGCAATGCCAACCTGCCGCTGGCCCGCGCGATTGCCGCCTACCTCGAAGTGCCGCTGACCGATGCCAGCGTGCGCCGGTTCGCGGACGAGGAAATCTTTATCGAGATTCACGAGAACGTGCGCGGGGAGGACGTGTTCGTCGTCCAGCCGACGAGCTTCCCGGCGAACGACAACCTGATGGAACTGCTGATCGGCATCGATGCGCTGAAGCGCGCCTCGGCCAAGCGGATCACCGCCGTGGTGCCCTACTTCGGTTATGGTCGGCAGGACCGCAAGCCCGGCCCGCGCACGCCGATCTCGGCCAAGCTGGTGGCCAACCTGATCACCCAGGCCGGGGCTGACCGCGTGCTGGCAGTGGACCTGCACGCCGGACAGATCCAGGGTTTCTTCGATATCCCGACCGACAACCTCTATGCCGCGCCCGTGATGGCGGCGGACATCCAGGCCCGTTATGGCGAGGATGACCTGATGGTCGTCTCGCCGGACGTGGGCGGCGTGGTACGCGCCCGCGCCCTCGCCAAGCGGCTCGACAACGCGCCGCTCGCTATCGTCGACAAGCGCCGCGAACGGCCGGGCGAGAGCGAGGTGATGAACATCATCGGCGACGTGAAGGGCCGCAACTGCATCCTGATCGACGACATCATCGATTCGGGCGGCACCCTGTGCAACGCGGCCGAGGCTCTGCTGGCGGCCGGTGCGAAGAGCGTGGCGGCCTACATCACCCACGGCGTGCTGTCCGGCGGGGCGGTGGCGCGGATCAATTCCTCGATGCTCACCGAACTGGTCATCACCGACACCATCCTGCCGACTGACGCGGCCAGGGATTCGGCCAAGATCCGCATCCTCACCGTGGCCCCGCTGGTGGGCGAGGCGGTGCGCCGCATCGCCGACGAAAGCTCGGTCTCCAGCCTGTTCGACTGATGGTGATGGGGCGCGCCCTCCTCTCCGCACTGCTGCTGCTGGCAGGCGGCGCGGGCACGGCATCGGCGCAGGATTCGGCCGCCGGCAGCCCGCCGGTGCATGCCCCCCCGTTCGGCTCCAACCAGGTGCTGCGCGAGGAAACCCATGCCGCACCTGGACACGAGCTGATCGTGGCCGATCTCAACCTCCCTCCCAACGCCGTGGGCGATGCGCACTGGCACCCGTGGGAGGAATACATCTACGTGCTGGGCGGCAGCGCCGTGCTCGATATCGAAGGGCTGCCCGCGCGTGACCTGATGCCGGGCGAACATTTCGTGATCCCGCGCCGCACGGTCCACACCCCGCGCGCTGGGGCCGATGGCGTGCGGGCGATCGTGGTGCGGGTGCACGATGCGGGCGAACCGGTCAGCGTGCCGGCGGCAGAGCGGCGGCCCTAGGTACCCGCCCTAGTCAACGGCAGGGGCGCTGGCGGGGCCTTCCCACGGGCGCGGCTGGCCCGGTTCCAGCCGGTCGAGCAGGGCGAGGCGGCGTGACTGGCGGCTTTCCAGCGCCAGCGTCATCAGCGGCTGGGGCGTTTCCACGAACTGGCGGGGCGACATGCCGAACAGCTGGGTGAATTCGCGGATCAGGTGGCTCTGGTCGTAATAGCGCAGCGCCAGCTCGTTTGCCTCCGCCTCGTCCGCCACGCCGCGCAGGTGGCTGGCCATGTCCAGCGCCCGCGAACGGCGCAGCACCTGCTTGGGCGAAAGTCCGAAATCGCGCAGGCAGATCCGCTCCAGGCTGCGCAGGGTGATGCCGCATTCTTCCGCGAAATGGGCCACGTTGATGGTTGGATCGGTCAGCGCCAGGCGTTCGAACCGGCTGGACACGGGATCGGGCGGCGGCAGGTCGTACGCGGCGATATAGCTGCGCATTCCCTGTTCAATCACCTGTAGCCATGCTTCAGGCCCGGCCGCGGGGTCGAAGCTGTCGAGCAGCTGGTCGGCCGGCAGGCCGAGTTCGGTGCATTCCCGGATCTGGTCCACGAAATCGCAGGCCGGCTGCCGGATCGCCACGTAGCCAGCCCCCGGCCTGATCGCCAGGCCCACGCTGGTAAAGGTGCCGGTGACGCGCACCGGCATGGCCTTGCTTTGCGGGCCGAAGTACAGCGCCCCGCGGCCCCGCCGCAGCGTGCCATCGCGCGTATCGGCCTCCCATTGGCCCTGCAACTGGATCCGGATGAACGAGGTATCGCACAGCAGGTGGCAGGCGCGGGTGTAGTCTGCCGGCATTTCGACCGAGGCGACGTACAGCCACGCCACCCAGGGGGCGATGTCTGCTGCGGGCAGGCGGTTGTAGGACAAGGGCTGCCCGTCGCGCGACTGACCCAGCCTCGTGGCCAGCGCCGGATCGATCCCTGGTGACGGCCCTTTCGCCATGCGCACTGCGCCCCCTTTGCTGGTGGTGATATGGGGATGCGCGCGCCGGTTCAACCATCATCGCTTCTCCCGCCTTCCCGCGCCCGCCGCATCTGGGCGCGCCCGTGCCCTTTGGTGCTTGACGGGCGGTGGCAGGGAAGGGAATGGCTGGGACCATGAACCTTGCCGCCGAAATCCAGCTTGCCCACCGCCTGGCCGATGCCGCGCGGGCCGAGATCCTCCCCCTGTTCCGCACCCCCGTCTCCACCGAGGCGAAGGCCGATGCCACCCCCGTCACCATCGCGGACCGCAATGCCGAGGAAGCGATGCGCCGCCTGCTCAAGGCGGAAATGCCGCAGGACGGGGTGCACGGCGAGGAGTTCGGGATCGAGGAGGGCAGGTCTGGCCGCCAGTGGGTGCTCGACCCCATCGATGGCACCACCGCCTTCCTGGCAGGGCGCGCCACTTTCGGCACCCTCATTGCGCTGCTGGTAGATGGTTTTCCGGTGCTGGGCATGATCGACCAGCCGGTGCTGGGCGAACGCTGGCTGGGCGTAATGGGCCAGCCCACCACGCTGAACGGCAAGCCGGTGGCCACCCGCACCTGCCGCGAGCTGGCCCGCGCCACCATTGCCACCACCGGGCCGCAGTATTTCAGCCAGGCCGAAGGCGATATGTTCATGGCGCTTGCCAGCCAGACCGATCACAAGCGCATGGTGATGGGCGGGGATTGCTACAACTATGCCTGCCTTGCCACCGGCCATATCGACGTGGTGTGCGAGGCGGGCCTGAAGCTGCACGATTTCGCCGCACTGGTCCCCGTGGTGGAGGGTGCCGGCGGCCTGATGTGCGACTGGAACGGGGAGCCGCTGCATGGTCAATCGCAAGGCCACGTGCTGGCCCTGGGCGATCCGGCGCGGCTGGAGGACGTGCTGGCCGCGCTGGGCGGAGAGGTGCCGCCCGGCGATCTCCATTACGACCTTGGGCACGATCACGACCACTGACCGGCCCCATAGCCGGCAAGCCTGCGACAAGGCGATACAATTCTCTTAGCAAACTATCTTGGCAACCGGCCCGCGCCGCTGCACATTCCCGCGTGAATGACAGGACGGGGCCAAAGCCCTGCCGTTTGGGGGATGATCGTCATGCGCAAGGTGATGGCTGCTGGCCTGTTCGCCATTTGTGTTCCGGTTCTTGCGGCAATGAGTGCGCTGCCCACTGCCGCGCAGGAAAGCGCCCACGTCCATGCCGAACCGGCCCGGTCCGCCCCCGCCGCCACCCTGCGGCGCGGCCTGTGGTCCGATCCCGCCACCTGGCCCGGTGGCCGTGTGCCGCAGGCGGGCGATGCCGTCACCATCGCGCGGGACATGGACGTGTTGCTCGACGTCAGCCCGCCGGCGCTGCGCAGCCTGACGATCGAGGGCAAGCTGACCTTTGTGGACCGCGCCGACCTCTCGCTCAGCACCGAATGGATCTACGTCAGCGCTGGGGAACTGCAGGTCGGCACCGCCGACGCCCCCTTCCGCCACAAGGCGACCATCACCCTGACGGATAACGTGCCTGGCGAGGACATCAACGCCATGGGTGACCGGGGCATCATGCTGATGGCCGGCAAGCTGACCATGCACGGGGACCGGGAGAACAGCTGGACCAAGCTTTCCGCCACCGCGCCCGCCGGGGCCACCAGCATCGAGGTGCTGGATGCGAGCGGCTGGCGGGCAGGGGACGAGATCGTGCTCGCCTCCACCGATTTCGATCCCCGGCAGGCGGAACGCCGCACCATCGTCCGCGTGCGGGGCAATACTCTCACGCTGGACCGGCCGCTGGAATACATGCACTTCGGCCAGATCACCTTCGGCGTGGACCAGCGCGGCGAAGTTGGGCTGCTGACGCGCAACATCCGCGTGCAGGCCTCCGAAGATGCCGAACAGAGCTATTTCGGCGGGCACATCATGGCGATGATCCGCAGCCAGCTGCACGTATCCGGCGTGGAACTGGTGCGCATGGGCCAGCACATGACGCTGGCCCGCTATCCCATCCACTGGCACATGCTGGGCGAAGGGCAGGGGCAATACCTGCGCAATTCCGCCATCCACGATACCTTCAACCGCTGCGTCACCGTGCACGGCACCAACAACGTGAAGGTTGAGAACAACGTGACCTTCAACACCGTGGGCCACTGCTTCTTCATGGAAGACGCGGTGGAGACGGGGAACAGCTTCATCCGCAACCTGGGCATCCAGACCAAGTGCCACCCCACGCTGCCCTGCGTGCCGACGAACCTGGCCCCCGGCGGAGCGACCTCCGGCCCGGCCGGCCAGCGCGGGCATCAGGTGCTGATCCCGTCGGACAACACCGCCGCCACCTTCTGGATCACCAACCCGGACAATATCTATCGGGACAACGTGGCTGCCGGGTCTGACCAGACGGGGTTCTGGTTTGCCCTGCCGGTCCACCCCACCGGTCAGTTCGAAGGCACCCCGCAAAGCGCCAACACCTGGCCGCGCCGCACGCGGGTGCGCGAATTTTCCGGCAACGTGGCCCATTCCAACTTTGACGGGCTGATGTTCGATCGCGGCCCCAACCCCGATGGCACCTTCAGCGTGGGCGGCAGCAACTATCACTTCCCCGTGGCCGATGGGGCTGATCCCAATGGCGAGCCTCTGGTCAGCCACTTTGCCGATTTCACCGGCTACAAGAACCGCCACGGCGCGGTGTGGGGCCGGGGGGAAATGCACCTGTTCACCAACCTGCGCGTGGCGGACAACGCCATCGGCTTCACCCACGCGGCCTCTGCCGTTGGGCGCAGCGAATACACCTCGCGGGTGCAGGATTCGCTGTTCGTGGGCGAGAGCGAGAACGTGGGCAACCCGCGCACCCCGGCGGAGATCGCCTATGGCCGCAGCCTGCCGGGCGATGCCGACTATCCCATTCGCGGCTATGAATATTACGACTTGCGCCATGACGTGGTGAACACGCGCTTCGTCAACTTCGTGCCCAACGCCACGCGCGATGCAGGAGCCTTGTCCTACCTCATGTACACCAGCTTCGGCATGAGCACGGAGAACGCCATCGAGGGTGCGAGCTTCGAGAACGCCAAGCCCGTTTCCTTCCCGCCGGTGGTGCGGCGCTGGTCATCCGATTTCGGCCGCCAGAACGCCTGGCGCGGGGCGACGATCCATGACCGGGATGGCTCGGTGGGCGGCGTGCAGGGGGCCTATATCGTGCTCGACAACGGCATTGCCTCGGACGAGGAAGCCTGCACCATCCGGCCCGATTGGGGCGCGGCGGTGTGCCGGGGCGATTTCGGCCGCTTCAGCGTGGGGGGCAATTTCGGCTTCGGCGCGGGGCCGATCACCGACCCGGTGATGATGAGCCGCAATGGAAGGCGCTTCGAATACACGGGCGAGACGACGATCCGCAGCGGCGCACAAGTGCGGCTGGAGACCAGCCGGCCCAGCCTGTCGCTGGCCCTGCGCGAGATGGACGATGGCTCCTCGGTCATCTTCGAACTGCCCGGCTTCACCACGCCCGCGGGCGGGCTGGAAGTGGCCAGCCTCGATGCCCTGCGCGCGGCGGGGGAGACGGCGTATTACAAGGCTGATGGCACACTGTGGGTGAAGCTGGTGGTGAACAACGCGGCCGGCCTCAACGTCACCATCGGCCGCCCCGGCGCCGGGGTCAGCACGGTGGGCACGGGGCCGGGCGGCGCATTCAATGCGGGCGCGAGTCTGGAGGTCAGCCGCTAGGGGCTTTCCTCCAGCCCAGCCGCTTTGCCACCTGCCCGCGAATCGCTCTTCCCCATCGCCGGCGCGCGCCCGTGGCGGCGCGACGGATCGACGGGGCGGACTTCAGCGCTTGCCTTTTCCCCTGCGTCCCCTTAGGGGGCCACCCTTCACTGACACGTGATTCACCACCGGTCTGGCCACAAGGGCTGCCAGGGCTGGTCGGACGTGTTTCTGACAAAGGAGACGAAAATGCCCAAGCTGAAGACCAAGAGCGGTGTGAAGAAGCGCTTCAAGATCACCGCCAACGGCAAGGTCAAGCACGGTGTGGCCGGCAAGCGCCACCGCCTGATCAGCCACAATGCCAAGTACATCCGCCAGAACCGCGGCACCGAGGTCATCTCCGACGCTGATGCGAAGGTGATCAAGAAGTGGGCGCCCTACGGGCTGAACTGAGGGAGTACTAGAGCATGTCCCGTATCAAGCGCGGCGTAACCACGCACAAGAAGCACAAGCGGATTCTGGACGCGGCCAAGGGCTATCGCGGCCGCCGCAAGAACACCATCCGCGTCGCCAAGCAGGCGGTCGAGAAGGCCGGCCAGTACGCTTACCGCGACCGCAAGGTGAAGAAGCGCAACTTCCGCGCGCTGTGGATCCAGCGCATCAACGCTGCTGTCCGCGTGGAAGGCCTGACCTATTCGCAGTTCATGCACGGCGCGAAGCTTGCCGGCATCGAACTGGACCGCAAGGTGATGGCGGACCTGGCCATGAACCAGGCCGAAGCTTTCACCGCGATCATCAAGCAGGCGAAGCAGGCCCTCCCGGCCTGATCCTTCGATCGCAAGAAAAACATTGCTGGGGCGCGGATGGCCATTGGCCGTCCGCGCCCTTGCTGTTTGTGGCTCCGGCGCCTCACCCCCATGACAAACGCTGTTAAAGTGCGCGATCCTGCCATCGGCGCGCACCCAGTCCTTGATTGCCAATATTAACTCCTGTTACAATCAATGAAGATCGGCAGGAAAAACTAGACCACCGAGGTTCTGGTTTCCGACTTGGGGTCGTGATGAAGATGTCGGAAGACTTCGCCATTGATGTGCGGTTCTACCGCCTGTCAGACGAACTTTCGTCCTATTTCACCGCGCTCTATTCGTTTTCGATGACCTGCCCCGAACACGTGATCTTGCACGATCAGTTGCATCCCGAATGGGCCGCCGTGCGCTTCACGCAGTGGGGGCACCCCCCTCTCGCCGGGGTGATTCCCGATCCTGTCGGCGAAACCTGGCCGCTGGTTGCCAGCGGGCCGACCAGCCGGGCCATCAAGTTTGGCCTACGGCAATCGCGCATCTGGGGTCTTGGTCTCCAACCGGCAGGCTGGGCACGCTATGTGGCCGCACCGGCGAACGAGCTGGCCGACAAGATCATCAATGCCGGCAAGGCGGCCGCCTTTGCCGCTTTTCACCCTGTGATCGAGGTGATCCGCGCCGCTTCCCACGATCCTGACGAGACCGCGCGACATATCAACGCGGTGCTGCTGGACGATGCGAGCCCGCCCCCGCCGGCCGAACCGACGATCCTCGCCTGCCAGGCCGCCCTGCGCGATCCCGAGATGGGAGACGTTGCCATGCTGGCAGAGCGCCTGGGAATCGGCCGCCGCTCGCTGGAGCGGCTGTGTTCGCGCTACTTCGGCTTCCCGCCCAAGCTGTTGCTGCGCCGCCAGCGCTTCCTGCGCAGCCTGGCGCGGTTCATGCTGGCACGCAAGGAAGGCGTGCCCATGCAGAACTGGTCGCAGTCGCTGGATGCCCAGTATTTCGACCATGCCCATTTCGTGCGGGATTTCCGCAGCTTCATGGGCATGACGCCCACCGAATATGCCGAGGCCCCGCACCCCATCCTTGACCGGATCATTGCCCAGCGCATGGCCGACCAGGGCGCCGCCCCGCAGACCGACCTGCCCACGGTGCTGCGCTATCGCGATCCGGTTGCGCTTCCCCGCTGATCCGATGCGCGATTAGGGCTTGGGCCACGGCGCTGGCGCGGCTAACAGGCCCGCCAGACCAATCCTGATGCAAGAAGCCCAGATGCAAGAAGCGCCCGAAATCGAAACCCTGAAATCCGACGCGCTGGCCCGCATTGCCGCCGCTGCCGATCTTGCCGCGCTGGAAGCCGTGCGGGTGGACCTGCTGGGCAAGCAGGGCACCATCACCGCGCTGCTCAAGACGCTGGGCCAGATGAGCCCGGAGGAGCGGCTGGAAAAGGCCCCCGCCATCCAAGCCTATCGCGAAGCCGCCGCCAGCGCGTTGGCCGATCGCAAGGCCGCGTTGGAAGCCGCCGCGCTGGAAACACGGCTGGCCAGCGAGCACGTGGACCTGACCCTGCCCGCCCCGCAGGCCCCGCGCGGGACGGTTCACCCGGTTTCCCAGGTGATGGACGAAATGGCGGAGATTTTCGCTGATCTCGGCTTTTCCGTCGCCACCGGGCCGGAGATCGAGGACGACTGGTTCAACTTCACCGCGCTCAACATGCCCGAAAGCCACCCGGCGCGGGCCATGCATGATACCTTCTATTTCCCGGACCAGGCTCCCAAGGGGGGGCGCATGCTGCTGCGGACGCACACCAGCCCGGTGCAGGTGCGCACCATGCTGGCGGACGGGGCCCCGGTGCGGATCATCGCGCCGGGCCGGGTCTACCGCTCCGACAGCGATGCCACCCACACGCCGATGTTCCACCAGATCGAAGGCCTGGTGATCGACCGCGACATTCATCTCGGCCACCTCAAGTGGACGCTGGAGACCTTCCTCAAGGCCTTCTTCGAGAAGGACGATATCGTCCTGCGCCTGCGTCCCAGCTATTTCCCCTTCACCGAACCGTCGGTGGAAGTGGACGTCGGCTTCGCGCTGGTGAACGGAAAGCGCGTCCTCGGCGGCAGCGGCGACGAGTCGGGCCACGGCTGGATGGAGCTGCTCGGCAGCGGCATGGTAAACCGCAAGGTGATCGAGATGTCGGGTCTTGACCCTGACGAATGCCAGGGCTTCGCTTTCGGCGTGGGCGTCGATCGCCTCGCCATGCTCAAGTACGGGATGGATGACCTGCGCGCCTTCTTCGATGGCGATGTGCGCTGGCTGCAGCACTACGGCTTCTCGGGCCTCGACCAGCCCACCCTCTCCGCGGGCGTAGGAGCAAAAGCATGAAGTTCTCGCTCGAATGGCTGAAGTACTTCCTCGACACGCAGGCGAGCGTGGAGGAGATTTCCGCAACGCTGAATTCCATCGGTATCGAGGTGGAAGGGATCGAGGATCCGGCGCAGAAGCTGGCCGGCTTCCGCGTGGCGCATGTGCTGACCGCGATCCCGCATCCCGATGCGGACAAGCTGCGCGTCCTGACCGTCGATACGGGCGAGGGGGAGCCGCTGCAGGTGGTCTGCGGCGCGCCCAATGCCCGCGCGGGGATGAAGGGCGTGCTGGGCACGGCTGGCGCGGTGGTCCCGGCCAACGGCATGGTGCTGAAGAAAAGCGCGATCCGCGGGCAGGAATCGAACGGCATGATGTGCTCCACGCGCGAGCTGGAGCTGGGTGATGATCACGATGGCATCATCGAACTGCCCGAAGATGCGCCAGTAGGCATGGCCTTTGCCGAGTACCACGGCGCATCGCCGGTTTTCGACGTGGCGATCACGCCCAACCGGCCCGATTGCATGGGCGTTTACGGCATTGCGCGCGATCTGGCGGCGGCGGGCCTCGGCACGCTGAAGCCGCTGCGCGATGACAGGATCGAGGGCACCTTCCCCTGCCCGGTGGAAATCCGCACCGATGATGCGGATGGCTGCCCGGCGTTCTACGGCCGCGTCATCAGGGGCGTGAAGAACGGCCCTTCGCCCGATTGGATGCAGGCCCGCCTCAAGAGCGCCGGCCAGCGCCCGATCAGCGCGCTGGTGGACATCACCAACTACATGATGCTCGCCTTTGGCCGCCCGGCGCACGTTTATGACCTCGCCAAGCTGACCGGTCCGGTGGTTGCCCGCCGCGCGCACGATGGGGAGCAGGTGCTGGCGCTGAACGAGAAGACCTATACCCTCGATTCCACCATGACGGTGATCGCCGACGATGCGGGCGTGCACGATATCGCCGGGATCATGGGCGGCGAACATTCCAGCGTGCAGATGGACACGACCGACGTGCTGCTGGAAATCGCCTACTTCAACCCGGAAAGCATCGGTGTGACCGGGCGCAAGCTGGGGCTGGCCACCGATGCCCGCACCCGGTTCGAGCGTGGGGTCGATCCGGCTTGGCTCGATGGCGGGCTGGATGGCCTGACCAGCCTGATCCAGCGGCTGTGCGGGGGCGAGGCGAGCCACGTGGTGCGCGCCGGCACGCCGCCGAGCACGCCCAAGGTGATCGCTTTTGATCCTGCGCTGACGCAGAAGCTGGGCGGGGTTGCCGTGGACGAGGGCGAGCAGCGCCGCATCCTGGCCGTGCTGGACTTTGCCATCTCGGATGACTGGCAGGTCACCGTGCCCCTGCGCCGCCACGATGTGGAAGGTGCGGCCGATATCGTTGAGGAAGTCGTCCGCATTCACGGGCTTGGCCACGTGGCCAGCGTGCCCCTGCCACGCGCGGACGGTGTGGCGCGTCCCACGGCCACGCCCGCGCAGATGACCGAGCGCCGCTTGCGCCGCGCTGCCGCCGCGCGCGGGCTGAACGAAGCGGTGACCTGGTCCTTCCTGCCGGTGAGCGATGCCGAGCATTTTGCCGAAGGGCCGCTGTGGGTGCTGGACAACCCGATCAGCGAGGACATGAAGGCCATGCGCCCCTCGCTGCTGCCCGGACTGCTGGCGGCGGCAAAGCGCAACATGGATCGCGGGGCTTCGGGTCTGCGCCTGTTCGAGATCGGCCGCCGCTACCTGCGCGCGGCTGACGGTTCGAGCGACGAGCGCGCGGCGCTGGGCCTGCTGCTCGCGGGCGAGAAGACCCCGCGCGGCTGGGCCACCGGCAAGGCGGCCATGTTCGATGCCTTCGATGCCAAGGCCGAGGCGCTGGCCCTGCTGGCGGAAGCCGGCGCGCCGGTGGACAAGCTGCAGGTGATGGGGGAGGCCGGCCCGCAATTCCACCCCGGCCAGTCCGCCACGCTGCGGCTGGGCCCCAAGACGGTGCTGGCCCGCTTCGGCGCGCTGCATCCGGCAACGCTGGCCGCCTTCGATGTCGATGGCCCGGTGATGGCGGTGGAACTGTTCCTGGACGCCATCCCGGCAAAGAAGGGTGCAGGATTTGCCCGGCCGCATTACGCCCCGCCGGCATTGCAGGCGGTGACGCGCGACTTCGCCTTCCTGGTCCCGGCCGAACTGCCTGCGGGCGATCTGCTGCGCGCGGTAAAGGGGGCGGATAAGGCCAACATCGTCGATGCCCGCCTGTTCGACCTGTTTGCCGGGCAAGGCGTGCCGGAAGGCCGCAAGTCGCTGGCGGTCGAAGTCACGCTGCAACCGGGCGAAGCGAGCTACAAGGAAGCTGACCTCAAGACCATTTCCGAGAAGGTGGTGGCTGCCGCGGCCAAGCTTGGGGCGGAGCTGCGTGGCTGATCGCCATGCCTGAGGGGCCGTGGCCCCTGGCAGCGGCGCCCATGCTAGCTTCATTGGCGCTGGCTTCACTGGTGCTGGCCGGGTGCGCCACTACCGGCAGTGGGCCGGTTGTGGCGGCAACCGGTGAATGCACGATGGACCCGGCCGATGCCGCCTGGCTGGCCGGTGCCCTTGGCCGATGGCGGGAAGCGGAGGGAACCTGGCTGCACCTGGCGCCTGCCCCCTTGCCAACAATCGAAACGGCCGATGCGGCTTGCACCTATGTCCTGCCCCGGGGCAATTTCGCGTTGATCGAAGGACAGGCCCACGGCGGCATGCCTGTTCTGGCCGGACAGGCTGTTCCGCCGGGCCCGGTCTCTTTCGCGAACGGGCCTGACCGTTTCGTGATGACCTTGCCCAGCCTGTGGCGGGCTGCGGGCGTGACCAGCGAGGCGGGCCTTGAGCGGCTGATGACCGGGGTGTTGCTGCACGAGATCATGCACACCCGGCAGGCCGGCATTGCCGCCAGTGCCATCGGTGCAATGGAACGGGCCTCCGGACTGGGTGATGGCCTGTCGGACGACAGCGTCCAGCACGCCTTTGCCGATAACGCCGACTATGTCGCCGCCTGGCAGGCTGAACGCGACCTGCTGTTCGCCGCCGCCGCTGCGCCTGACGATAGGCAGGCCCGCGACCTCGCCGGGCAGGCCCTGGCCATGTTGCGCGATCGGCGTGCGCGCTGGTTCACCGGTGACAAGGCGTGGATGAGTGATGCCGACGATGTATTCCTGACCATGGAAGGCGCGGGCCAGTGGCTCGCCTGGCGGGACATGGCGGCGAGCGACGGCGGCAACCTGCCACCAGCGGCTGCCCTTGCCGCAACCCGCAGGGGTGGCCGGCAATGGACGCAGGATCAAGGGCTGGCATTGATGCTGGTGCTGGACCGGCTGTTGCCAGACTGGCAGCAACGCGCCTTCCGCGAGCCCGACTGGCGCGCTGCCAACCTGCTCGAACTGGCGGTGCGGGGTGGCTGACGTGCTCACCATCTCCTCGGGCAGGCTGACCGCGCTGATCGAGCCGCTGGGGGCGGAACTGGTGAGCCTGTGCGATGGGGAGGGGCGCGAGCTGATGACCCCGGCCCTGCCGGGCCACTGGACCGGCCATGCACCGCTGCTGTTCCCGATAGTCGGCCGTTTGAACGGCGACATGCTGCGGCTGGACGGGCGCGAGTACGAAATGAAGCAGCACGGCTTTGCCCGGCGGCTGCACTGGGATGTGCTGGGCGCCAGCGCCAATGCGGCCACCTTCATCCTGCGTGATAGCGAAGCCACCCGCGCGGCGTATCCATTCGCATTCGAACTGGAGGTAACCTACGCGCTGGCGGGTGCCTGCCTGACCGTGGCCGTGCGGCTGGGCAATCCGGGGCCGGACCCACTGCCGATGAGCTTCGGCTTCCATCCCGCCTTTGCCTGGCCGCTGCCTTTTGGATGCCCACGCGAAGACCACCGCATCGTGTTCGAGCGTGAGGAGGGGCCGCAAGTCGCGCAACTGGCGGACGGGCTGGTCGCGGCGCAGGTGCCTTCGCCGGTGCAAGGCCGCACCCTGGCGCTGGATGACAGGCTGTTCGCCGACGATGCGCTGATCTGGGCGCCGGTTGCCTCGCAGGAGGTAGTTTACGGCGCCGGGCAAGGCCCACAGCTGCGGGTGAGCTTCCCCGATACCCGGTTCCTGGGTGTGTGGAGCCAGCCGGGCGCGGGCTTCGTGTGCATCGAGCCGTGGCATGGCCACGCCGACCCTGTCGGGTTTGCCGGCGATTTTCGCGACAAGCCGGGCATCGTCTCCGTTGTGCCGGGCGCAGAGTGGCAATGCAGGATGATGGTGACGCTGGAAGGCTGAGCGGCTAGAGGCGCGGGCCATGACTTCCAATCGCCGCACCTTCGCCATCATCTCGCACCCTGACGCCGGCAAGACCACGCTGACCGAAAAGCTGCTGCTGCAGGGCGGCGCTATTCACCTGGCCGGCGAGGTCAAGGCACGCGGGCAGGCGCGGCGCGCCCGCTCGGACTGGATGAAGATCGAGCAGCAGCGCGGCATCTCGGTCACCTCCAGTGTGATGACGTTCGAGAAGAACGGGATCACCTTCAACCTGCTTGATACGCCGGGGCACGAAGACTTTTCAGAAGACACCTACCGCACGCTGACCGCGGTGGATTCGGCCATCATGGTGATCGACGCGGCCAAGGGGATCGAGCCGCAGACGCGCAAGCTGTTCGAGGTCTGCCGCCTGCGCAGCGTGCCGATCATCACCTTCGTCAACAAGGTGGACCGCGAAGGGCGCCCCGTCTTCGAACTGCTGGACGAAGTGGCCGATATGCTGGCGCTGGACGTTTCCCCGCAAAGCTGGCCCATCGGCATGGGCGGGCTGTTCCAGGGCGTGCTGGATTTTGCCACCGGCGAGATTGCCCGGCCTGAAGGCGATTCGCGCGAATACCTGGGCAAGCGCGACAAGGATGCCCCGATCCCGCCCGAATTTGCCGAGGAAGTGGAGCTGGCGCGCGAAGGCTATCCCGCCTTCGATCTGGAGGCCTATCGCAACGGAGACCTGACGCCGGTCTACTTCGGCTCTGCGCTGAAGAACTTCGGGGTGGAGGAACTGATCGCCGCCATCGCCGCCTACGCCCCACCGCCGCGCCCGCAACCGGCGGGCGAAACCATGATCAGCCCGGACATGGACGAGGTGACCGGCTTCATCTTCAAGGTCCAGGCCAACATGGACCCCAACCACCGCGACCGGATCGCCTTCATGCGGCAGGTGTCCGGTACGTTCAAACGCGGCATGAAGCTGGTGCCGTCCGGTCTGGGCAAGCCGATCGCGATCCACAGCCCGATCCTGTTCTTCGCGCAGGACCGCGAACTGGCCGATACGGCAGAGGCGGGTGACATTATCGGCATCCCCAACCACGGCACCCTGCGCGTGGGCGATACGCTGAGCGAGAAGAACCAGATCCGCTTCACCGGTCTGCCCAACTTCGCGCCGGAAATCCTGCGCCGCATCAAGCTGGTGGATCCGACCAAGACCAAGCAGTTGCGCAAGGCGCTGGATGACCTGTCCGAAGAAGGCGTGATCCAGGTGTTCTATCCCGAAATCGGCAGCCAGTGGATCGTGGGTGTGGTTGGCCAGCTGCAGCTTGACGTGCTCGTTTCCCGGCTGGAGGCGGAATACAAGGTAGAGGCCGCGCTGGAAGCCAGCCCCTTTGCCACGGCGCGCTGGCTGAAAGGCAGCGATGCGGCCTTGCGCACCTTCGCCGAATTCAACCGGCCGAACCTCGCCAAAGACCGCGACGGCGACATGGTGTTCATGGCCAAGAGCCCGTGGGACGTGAACTACCAGCAGGAAAAGAATCCGGACCTGACGTTCAGCGCCACCAAGGAGAGGTGACAAGCGCTTAGCGCAGCCATAGGTTGACGGGATGAGTGGTGCCGCGACCGCAAGGGTGGAACAGGAAAAGGGCCGGTCGTTGCGGCTGACTTTCGCAAGCTACAACATCCACAAGGCGGTGGGCGTGGACCGCAAGCGCGATGCTGACCGGATCATCCGCGTGCTGCACGAAGTCGATGCCGATGTTGTGGCCCTGCAGGAAACCGACCGGCGCTTTGGCGAGCGGGAATCGGTGTTGCCGCGAGCGCTGCTGGATGAGACGCACTGGCAGGTTGTGCCGCTGGCCATGCGCAGCCGCAGTATCGGCTGGCATGGCAATACGCTGCTGGTGCGCAAGGGCATCGAGATATGCGATGCAGCGCCTATCCACCTGCCGGCGCTGGAGCCGCGCGGGGCGGTCCATGCCCGCTTCTCCTGCGAGGGCAGGGAATTCGAAGTGGTGGGGATGCACCTTGACCTGTCCGGCCTGCTGCGCCGCCGCCAGATTGAAACGATCTGTGCGGTCATGCGGCACAGCCGGGTGCCAGGCGTCCTGATGGGCGACCTCAACGAATGGTCTGCGCAGGGAGGGTCCCTGCGCGCGTTCGGGAAGGGCTGGACCGTGCTGGAACCGGGCAAGTCCTTTCCGGGAACCCGCCCGCTAGCCGCGCTCGACCGGATCGTCCATTCGGCCCACTGGCAAAGCATCGAGGCGGGGGTGCACCACAGCGCGCTGGCGACCTCGGCATCCGACCACCTGCCAGTCCGGGCAGAGCTGGAACTCATTGCCTGAAATTTAGGCAATTGCCCAAGTTTCAGGCGACCGCCCGCGCATTGCGGCCCCGATTGCTTCTCTAACAAGCGGTAAATCCCGGGGATCGGGAATTGGCACGTTGCTTGCGTTGCGTTCCCCGGCCGGGATCGTCGCCGGTAAGCAACAGGGGTCTGTGATGAAATTCATCATCGCCATCATCAAACCGTTCAAGCTCGACGAGGTGCGCGAAGCGCTGGGCGCGCTGGGCGTTGCGGGCATGACCGTATCCGAAGTCAAGGGTTTCGGCCGCCAGAAGGGCCAGACCGAAATCTATCGTGGTGCCGAATACTCGGTGAACATGCTGCCCAAGGTGAAGCTCGAAATCGCCGTCAGCGACGAGCTGATGCCGAAGGTGGTCGAGACCATCCAGCAGACCGCCAGCACCGAGAGCATCGGCGACGGCAAGATCTTCGTGCTCGATCTCATGTCGACCACCCGGATCCGCACCGGCGAAACCGATGATTCCGCGCTGTGAAGAGGGGTAACACAATGATCCGCAAACTCGTTTCCGGCGCTGCCACTGCTGCCGCGTCGATGCTGGTCGCGACGTCGGCCTTCGCGCAGGAGGTGGCCGAAGCCGCCGCCCCGGTGCCCAATCCGGGCAACAACGCCTGGATGATGACCTCAACCGTACTCGTCCTGCTGATGATCCTGCCTGGCCTAGCGCTGTTCTACGGCGGCCTGACCCGGTCCAAGAACATGCTGTCCACCATGACCCAGATCGGTGCGACCGCCGCACTGGCCATGCTGGTCTGGGTGATGTGGGGCTATGGCCTCGCGTTTGGCCCTGAAGGCAACGAATACATCAGCTGGGGCAAGTTCTTCCTTGCCGGCGTGACCCCGGATTCCACCGCAGCCACCTTCACTGATGAGGTGATCTCCGAATACGTGTTCATCTCGTTCCAGATGACCTTCGCCGCAATCACCGCCGCGCTCGTGTTAGGCTCGGTGGTGGAGCGCATGAAGTTCTCCGCCGTGATGGTCTTCGTGCTGGTGTGGCTGACGATCGTCTACTTCCCCATCGCGCACATGGTGTGGGAAGCGCGCGGCGTGTTCTTCGCGATGGGTGCGCTGGATTTCGCCGGTGGCACCGTGGTGCACATCAACGCCGGCGTCTCGGCGCTGGTTGCCGCCTTTATCCTCGGCAAGCGTCGCGGTTACCCGACCGAACCGATGGCCCCGCACTCGCTGACGCTGACGATGGTGGGCACCGGCCTGCTGTGGGTGGGCTGGTTCGGCTTCAATGCCGGTTCGGCGCTGGAAGCCAACGGTTCCGCCGCCCTTGCCATGATCAACACGTTCGTCGCCACGGCGGCCGGCGGCCTCGCCTGGATGGTGGTGGAGCGGGCGATGGGCCACAAGGGCTCCGCCCTTGGCTTCTGCTCGGGCGTGATTGCCGGCCTCGTCGCCGTCACTCCGGCAGCAGGCAACTCTGGCCCGTTCGGCGCCATTGTCCTGGGCATGGTTGCCTCGGTGGTCTGCTACGTCTTCGTGGCGAAGGTGAAGCCGGCGCTGGGCTATGACGATGCGCTCGACGCCTTTGGCATCCACGGCGTGGGCGGCATCGTCGGCGCGCTGGGCACCGCGGTGGTCTTCTCGCCGGCGCTTGGCGGCCCTGGCGGCGATGATTACGCCATCGGCGCGCAGATGGTGACCCAGCTGTTCGCGACCGTCACCACCATCGTGCTGGCTGCAGTTGGCACCGCCATCGCCATCTACATCGCCAAGCTGGTGACCGGTCTCAGGGTCTCCGAAGAAGCCGAGGTCAACGGTCTCGACATCTCCGAACACGGGGAGCGCGCCTACAACTGACCTGACAAGTTTGGCGGGGCCGGACCTTCTCCTCCTCTCCCCCGGTCCCGCCTACCCTCGTTCCTCCTGCGAACGAACAGACTTTGGGCCGGAGCCAGCCGCTCCGGCCCATTTTTTGCTACCGGAATGGCAGGCGCAGGCCCGATATGCCCGCAGGTCTCGCGAGGGGACCGGCGCCCCCCCGTTTCGGCCCCGATGGCCAAGTGATACAACCGGTGGGGGAGGACCGAACGGAGCGCCCGTGAAATCGTCCGGCCACAATAGTTGCAGAAATGACACAGTTTCACCTGTTCATCAAAAATCATCCAAAAAGCATCGCGATCTCGTGCCTTTACGGGAACCACACTGGCCCTTGAGGCTTGGCTACCTTGTGGCGGGTGCGATAGGGTCCGCCAATGCGGTCGTTCTGCAAACAGTTGCGGTTGCCAGATAATGGCGCGGCAAGTATGCAGGATGCTGCAGGTTCAAAGGGGAATTTAAACATGCGAAAGATTGCGCTCGGCCTCGGCGTTGCGGCATCCGCTCTTGCGGCTCCCGCGATGGCCCGTGACGGCCAGGGTTACTTTGGTGTCCAAGCTGGCGCCATTTTCCCGAACGAATACGACACGACCATTGATGGCCGTGCGGATTCGGCTTTCACCAACTCTGATGCCGGCTGGGAAGTCGGCGGTGTGCTGGGTTATGACTTCGGCATCATCCGTACCGAGCTTGAGGGCTCCTACGCCGAATTCAGCCTCGACGAAATCTCTTCGCCTGTCGTCGGCGTCCCGGGCGGCAACTACACGGTTCTGAACCCGACCCTGAGCCGCGGCACCTTCATCGCTTCCGGCGAACACCGCCTGACTTCGGCGATGGGTAACGTGCTGCTCGATTTTGGCGGCAACGATGAAATCGGATTCTCGGTCGGCGGTGGCTACGGCCACACCTGGTTCGGTGGCGAAGCGTCCATCGCTGCAACCGGTCCGGGCTACTTCGATGACAGTGATCACGCCTGGGCATGGCAGGCCATTGCCGCGCTGCGCGTGCCGCTGGCTGACAACTTCGACGTGGGCCTGAAGTACAAGTACCTCAGCACCGGCAACTTCAACATGCAGGATGCTGCTGGCCGCGACATCAGCTTCGATCTGCACACCCACTCGGCGCTGGCTACCCTGACGCTGAACTTCGGTGGTGCGGAACCGGCCCCGCCGCCGCCGCCGCCGCCGCCGCCGCCTCCCCCGCCGCCGCCTCCGCCGCCGCCGCCTCCCCCGCCGCCGCCGCCGCCGGTTGCGCGTCCGTGCAACACCGGTCCGTACATCGTGTTCTTCGACTGGGATCAGTCGGTGATCACGCCGGAAGCTGCCCGCGTGCTTGACAGCGCCGTAACGGCTTATGGCAACTGCGGTACCGCGGCGATCATGCTGGCCGGTCACGCTGACCGTTCGGGCTCGGCGCAGTACAACGTGGGCCTGTCGGAGCGCCGCAACGCCGCCGTCCAGACCTACCTGGCTGGCAAGGGCATCCCGGCGGCTCGCATCTCGAGCGAAGCCTTCGGTGAAAGCCAGAACCGCGTGCCGACCGCTGACGGTGTCCGCGAGCTGCAGAACCGTCGCGTGGAAATCACCTACGGTCCGGGTTCGGGCCGCTAAGGTCTGGCCACAGGCTAACGAAGGGGCCGGGGGGAAACCTCCGGCCCTTTCTTTTTGCGCTCAGCACAGGCCGGTTGGACCAACCACCATCGGAAGGCGAAGCGGAGCGGGGAATGAGGGGGCTTGGGGCGATGGTCCGTTAGAGGCGGCGCCTGCTACCTGAGCAGAGCGCCGCTAGGCTGAGCGGCAGGGAATGGGGGCGCCCGACCTCCCGCCGCCTTTCCGCTCGGCCACGGTCATGGTGCCGTTTGCCAGCAGGCTAAGTCGCGGGCCTGTCGCCCGATGCCCGGTCCCTGATCATGTCGGAAGTCTCGCGGCTGCCATCATGGCTCCAGCCTGGCTCCCGCAGAATGTAGCCTGGCTTGCTGCGCCAGGGTGCGGCCCGGACATCGCGGGCCAGTGCGGCCCATTCGTGAAACGCAGCGCGCAGGATGGCGAAGCTCGCGAGTTGCCGCACGATGCCGTAACGGGCCGGTTCTGCGGCATCCTCGCTTTCGAAGGTGCCGAACATCCGATCCCAGATGATGAGCGTGCCTGCAAAATTGCGATCCAGATAACGCGGGTTGACGGCATGGTGCACCCGGTGGTGCGAGGGCGTGTTCATCAACGCTTCGAACCAGCCGGGTAGCCGCTTGATCACCTCGGTATGGATCCAGAACTGGTAGATCAGATTGAGGGTCGCACAGGCCAGGATCATCTCCGGCTCGAAACCGGCCACGGCCAGAGGCAGCCGGAACACGAAGGTCAGCGCGAAGAAGCCCGTCCAGGTCTGCCTTAGTGCGGTGGACAGGTTATAGTGCTGGCTGGAATGGTGATTGACGTGGCTGGCCCAGAACCAGCGGACGCGGTGGCCGGCGCGATGTAGCCAGTAATAGGCGAAGTCATCGGCAACGAAACACAGTGGCCAGGCCCACCAGGCCCACCCCAGCGACCAGGGAGACAGCTCGCTAGCCGCCGTCAGCATGGCCCAGATTGGACCTGCCGCCAGCCCTCCGGCGATTACGCTGCCAAGGCCAAGGCCCAGCGATGTTGCAGTATCGCGGGATTCATATGCCGAGAGGCTCCCTTGTCGCCGGAGCCACAGCATTTCCAGCAGGATGAGCAGCACAAAGCCGGGAATGGCCCATCGCAGGAGCAAGTCTGCGATCACGACAGCCGCCCGCCCGTGCGTGCGATGGCCTCCCGCCAACCGGCAGCGTCATCGCCAAGGTCCAGCTTCATCGAGAAATCGCTCGCCGCGACGTGCAGGCGCCCTTCATCTACCCTACAGGTCCATGACTGGTCCGCCAGCCGTGCGAAGTAATGACTTCCTGCAGGTGCGATAGCAGCGATCCTTCCATCGCTATCCGCGGCAAGTGCGCAGCGGTTTGGCCGATCAAGGGCCCAGTAGACGGGAGCAAAGCCGCCGGGCAGCAAGTTGAGCAAGGGCTCGAACGTGTCGACCTCCGGCACCTCGGCCGGCTGGCCGAACCCGGCCACGCGGCAGGCCAGGATCAGCGCGGCCACCGCGATGACCGCGCCAATCAAGGTGGGCAGGTCACCCACCGTATAAGGCTCAATCGGCAGAGCGGGCGTAAAGCCCGTCAAGCATGGGGCGGATCCCGGAAACATCGTAGCCCGCACTTGCGGCGGTTGCGGCGATTTCGTCCGGATCGGTGCCCCGCGCGGCTGCGGCGAGGGCCCACAGAAAGGTCGATCGGGTGCCGGAACGGCAGTAGGCAAGCACCTTGCCCTTAGCCTCCGCCAGAAGGGCGTTCATCGCCTCCACCTGCTGCGGCGTGAAGCCTTCGTGTGTCACCGGGATCGCGTGATAGTCGAGTCCAGCTGCCTGCGCGGCGCGGGCAATTGTTTCGCCCGGGGTCTGGTCAGGGCTTTCACCTTCGGGGCGGTTGTTGATGACCAGCCCGAAGCCGAGGGATGCAGCTTGCGCGACATCGCCGGCCCCGATCTGCGGGCTGACCCAGAACGATGGGGTTATTTGCCTGAAATCATTCATCTGCCGCCTCCAGCCTCGTCTATCCGTGCATCGCCGGGTGGACCCCGACCGTCGCCGCATAAGCGTGCTGTTACACCTGTACCATGCAGCAACAAGCCCACATTCTTAAATCATTCGCCAGATGCAACTTTGTCTTGTATACGGGGGAAAGATCGGAGTGGTGGGCACGTCCTTCGCTTCCATCCGGCGGGAGACCGTCCGTACCGCCGGATGAACGACAAAGGACGGGATTGAAGGTTGTTCGGTTAGATGGGTTACGACAGAGGTCGTCGCGGCAGGGGACGCGACAAGAGGGACGGTTTCGGCGAAGACGGTTTTGATCCGTTTGGCGGCCCTGCACCTTCCGGTAATGATTGGCGCGGTGGCGGCAACGATCGTTTTGGCGGCGGTGACCGATTCGGTGGCGGCGGCGGCGGTGACCGCTTTGGCGGCGGCGGCGGTGGCAGCCGGTTTGGTGACGGCGGTGGCCAGCGCAGCGGCGGCTTTGGTGGCCGCGGCGGCGGCGGCGGCGGCGGTGGTGGCGGAATGCCCGCCCAGGTCGTCGGTACCGGCAAAGGCAAGGTCAAGTTCTTCAACGCGCAGAAGGGCTTCGGCTTCATCCAGCGTGATGAAGGCGGGGAAGATGTGTTCGTGCACATCAGCCAGGTGGAGCGTGCCGGGCTGGATGGTCTTGCCGAAGGCCAGGAACTCCAGTTCAATCTGGTGGATCGTGGCGGCAAGGTGTCCGCGGCCGATCTTCAGGTGGTGGGCGATGTCATCGCCGTGGCAGCTGCTCCCAAGAGCCCGCAACGCGAGCTGACTGGCGAAAAAGCCGTCGGCACTGTCAAGTTCTTCAACGCCATGAAGGGCTTTGGCTTCATCACCCGCGACGATGGCAAGGAAGACGCTTTCGTGCACATCAGCGCCGTTGAACGTTCGGGCCTGCCCGGCATCAACGAAGGCGACCGGTTCGAGTTCGATCTCGAAGTTGACCGACGAGGCAAGTACTCGGCTGTCAATCTGGCGCCTGCGCGAGACTGATCGCGGGCTCAGGGATCGGCGGCCGCGTGTTTGACCGGCCGCCGCCTCCATCCTAGAAGGGATCCATGACGCGGCGGCCACTGGCCGCCATTTGTCGTTTCAGGATTTGTTTCGAAGGGTATTTTCCATGACCATTACCCCGCTCATGCCGGTCTATCCCCGGTGCGGCGTGCGGCCCGTCAAGGGCGATCACTGCCACCTGATTTCCGAAGACGGTACGCGCTATCTGGACTTTGCCGCAGGCATTGCGGTCAACTTGCTGGGCCATTCCCATCCCGGCCTGATTGGCGCGATCCAGCAGCAGGCGGCCACGCTGATGCATGTGTCCAACCTCTACGGCAGCCCGCAAGGCGAGGAACTGGCCAGGCGGCTGGTTGAACGCACCTTTGCCGATACGGTTTTCTTCACCAATTCGGGCGCCGAGGCGGTGGAGGCGGCGATCAAGACCGCGCGTGCCTATCACCAGGCTGACGGGGACACGACCCGGTACGAGCTGATCACCTTCAACAATGCGTTCCACGGCCGCACGATGGCCACGATCAGCGCGTCGAGCCAGGAGAAGATGCACAAGGGCTTTGCCCCGCTTCTGCCCGGGTTCCGTTACGTGGAATTCAACGATCTGGAAGGGGTGAAGGCCGCCATCGGTCCGCAGACCGCGGGCTTCCTGGTAGAGCCGGTACAGGGCGAAGGCGGGATTCGCGTCGGCACGCAGGAGTTCATTGCGGGCTTGCGCCAGCTGGCCGATGAGCATGACCTGATGCTGGTGTTCGACGAGGTGCAGTCGGGCGTTGCGCGGACCGGCACGTTCTACGCCTACGAACAGTTCGGCATCGAACCCGATATCCTCGCCACTGCCAAGGGCATTGGCGGGGGCTTCCCGCTCGGGGCTTGCCTTGCCACCGAAAAGGCGGCGCGCGGCATGGTGTTCGGCACCCACGGTTCGACGTATGGCGGCAACCCGCTCGCCATGGCGGCGGGCATTGCCGTGATGGATGCCGTCGCAAACGAGGACTTCCTTGCCGATGTGCGGGCGAAGGGCGAACGGCTGCGCACCCGGCTGGAGCAGTTCATCGGCAACTACCCCGACCTGTTCGAGAGTGTGCGGGGCATGGGCCTGATGCTGGGCCTGAAGATGAAGGTGGAGCCGCGCGGCTTCATGGTTCACCTGCGCGATCATCATCACCTGCTGACCGTGGCCGCGGGCGACAATACGCTGCGCCTGCTGCCCCCGCTGGTGATTGGCGATGCGGAGATGGACGAGTTCCTCGACAAGCTCTCCGCCGGCGCTGCGACCTTCCAGCCGGAAGGCGTGGCCTGATGGGCGTGCGGCACTTCCTCGATCTCGCCGATGCGGGCGGGGATGCCATTGCCGCGATGATCGCCGATGCGATTGATCGCAAGGCCGCCCGCAAAGGCTGGCCCAAGGGCAAGCCCGATGCGGATGCGCCATTGGCGGGCCGCGTGCTGGCGATGGTGTTCGAAAAGAATTCCACCCGCACGCGGGTCAGCTTCGATATCGCCATTCGCCAGCTGGGCGGAACGCCGCTGATCCTGGACGGGGGCACGTCGCAGCTCGGCCGGGGTGAGAGCATTGCCGATACCGCGCGTGTGCTGGGCCGGATGGCGGATGCCATCATGGTTCGCACCGACGATCATGCCAAGGTGGAGCAGATGGCCGCCCATGCGGGCGTGCCGGTCATCAATGGCCTGACCGACCGTTCGCACCCGTGCCAGATCGTCGCGGACCTGCTCACCGTGATCGAGCATGGGCAGGCCCTGCCGGGCATGCAGGTCGCCTGGATGGGCGACTGCAACAACGTGATGAATTCGCTGGTTGAAGCCGCTGGCCTGATGAAGTTCTCGGTCAGGATCGGGACTCCTCCGGGCTATGTGCCGGAAAGCCGCTACGTCGATGCGGCACGCGGCGCAGGTGCGGAAGTAACGGTAACCCACGATGCTTTCGAAGCGGCGGAAGGGGCCGATGTCGTGGTAACCGACACCTGGATTTCGATGGGCCAAGCCCACGCGGCAGAAAAGCTTGCCGAATTGCAGCCCTACCAGGTCAACAGTGCACTCATGGCCGTGGCCAAGCCCGATGCGAAATTCTTGCACTGCCTGCCGGCGCATGTCGGCGAGGAAGTCACCGAGGAGGTGTTTGAAAGCGCACAGTCCATCGTCTTCGACGAGGCTGAGAACCGGATACACGCCCAGAAGTCCATCCTTCTGTGGTGCTTCGGCCTGCTGGACTGAACTGAGCTGAGGAGGGGGTTAACTTTCGCCACCCACCGCGCCATATGCCCGGCATGACAGACCAGCCTGCGGAAACGCTATTCGACCGATTGCTCACGTTCACCATCCCGGCTCGCGATTGCCGCGGCCGCGTGGTGCGGCTCGGGCCGGTGCTGGACGAGATCCTCTCGGCGCATGATTACCCGCCGGCCCTCAAGCTCATCCTGGGGGAGGCGCTGGTGCTGACGGCGCTGATCGGGGGTCTGCTGAAGGAGACCGATGACCAGCTGACCCTGCAGGCGCAAACCGAAGGCGGCGTCATATCTTTGCTGGTCTGCGATTACCGGAACGGCGAATTGCGCGGATACCTGCAGCACGATCCGGCGGAATTCGACACCTTGGGCGCCTCACCGACCCTGGCCGACATTTTCGGGGAAGGGTTCCTGGCGATCACCTTTGATATGGCGGCCAGTGGCCAGCGGTATCAAGGGATTGTCCCGCTGGAAGGCGATTCGCTGACCAGCGCCGTTGAGGCTTATTTCGCGCAAAGCGAACAGGTGGCCACACTCATCCGCACGTCTGTGAAGACAGGGGCATCGGGCAACATCGCCGGCGGCATGCTAATCCAGCACCTTCCAGATGGCGAGGAAGGACGTGAACGGCTCCATGTCCGGCTGGACGCGCCCGAATGGGAGCACGTCAGTATCCTCGCAGACAGCCTCAGGGCTGACGAACTTATCCAGCGGGATCTGTCGTTGGAAGAGCTGGTCTGGCGCCTCTATCATGAGGAGCAGGAAGTCAGGGTGGACATGGGGCCGGCGATCACGCGCGGTTGCCGCTGCACCGTGGCCCGGTTCGAGGAGGTGCTGTCCCGCTTCTCGCGGGAGGATCGCCGGCAGATGGCGAACGATGACGGAATCATCATGGTCGATTGCGAATTCTGTTCGAGGCAGTTTCCGATTCAGGACTGAACCAACGGTTCGTCGCACGTAGAGTGCAATCTGCCGTTCACAATGATATTGTTAGGTTGTGCCTGTCAGGATCACAGGAGTGATGCATGTCAGTTGGAACGCGATATCGTGCCTTGGTAATGGCACTTTGCGCGATGGCGGTGACTGTCCCGGTGGGGGCGGTGGCACCCGAACTTGTCATGCTCGGCACCCTCACACCCGGCAGCTGGGAGCTGCAGGGGCGCGGCCATGCAGGCTCGCGCACAATATGTGTGCGGACCGGGCGCGAACTGATCCAGTTGCAACACCGGCAAAGCGGGTGCGCCAGTTACGTGGTGCAGGATGAACCGCAGGAAGTTACCGTCCAGTACACCTGCCGGGGGGACGGTTATGGCCGCACCACCATCCGCCGGGAGGCTAACACCCTCGTGCAGATTTCCAGCCAGGGCATACAGGGCGGCCTTCCCTTCACGATTTCAGGGGAAGCACGCCGCACAGGCGCGTGCTAGGGCGGGCCATCTACTCAATGGAGGCTTGCTGAAGTGAGCAAACAAGCTGTCGTCCTGCTTTCAGGCGGCCTCGATTCCATGGTTGCGGGCGGACTGGCGCGCGAGCAGGGATTTGCCATCAATGCCCTGACCATCGATTACAACCAGCGCCATCGTCGTGAGATCGATTCGGCGCGGGCCATCGCCACTGCACTAAAAGCCCGCGCGCACCTCGTGCTTCCACTGGACCTGTCCAAGTTTGGCGGCTCCGCGCTGACCGACAAGATCGATGTACCCAAGGATGGCCTTGGCCCCGGCATACCGGTCACTTACGTGCCCGCACGCAATCTGGTGTTCCTGTCGTTGACCCTTGCCTGGGCTGAAGCCATCGGCGCGCATGACATATTCATCGGGGTCAATGCCCTCGATTATTCCGGCTACCCGGATTGCCGGCCCGATTTCATTGCCAGTTTCACCGAAACCGCCCGTCTTGCGACCCGTGACGGCGTGGAGGGAAAGCCCTTCACCATTCACACACCCCTGCAATACTGGGGAAAGGCGAAGATTGCTGAGGAAGCCGTACGGTTGGGATTCGACCCGGCAATGAGCTGGTCCTGCTATGACCCGACCCCTGATGGCCGGGCGTGCGGACTATGCGACAGTTGCCGGCTTCGGCAAAAGGGCTTTGCCGAAGCCGGGATTCATGACCCGACGAATTACGCGGCCGGCGGCTGATCTGTCCGGCAACCGAATTCTCAGGTTGCGGGCAGGATGCCGGCACTGACCAGCGCCGTAATCAAGCCCGCCACGGCTGCGCGGGCCTGCGTATCGATTACCGAGCCGCCGGTGGGAGTAGCCACAGGAGCAGCTGCCTGCCAGCCGTCGAGATAGCGCAGCATCTGGCCGCTGGAGAGATCGAGTACTGACAAGCCATTGCGCGGCGCGGCAAAGACCCAGGTTCCCGCCTGATAGCACGCCAGCTTGCCGCTTAGTCCTTCCCAGGCCCCTGTTGCGGCGGGACCGACCAGCCAGCATTGCCCGTCGACCGGTGCCGAAGGCGGCGCGGCATTTTGCCCTTCAATGGCCGGATGAAGCAGCATGTCCGTTAATGCGTGCGCCTGGTTGACGAAGAATTCCTTCTGGGCCTGGCCCGAAAACAGGAACGGCAGCTTGTAGCGGGGGGATGAGGAGGCAAAGGTTACGGGATCAGTCATGAGAAGCTCCTTCCAAAAAGATCAGTCCATAGTGTGAAGCAGCAGCGGATCGGACCCATCGTAGGTGCCCACCTGCCTGACCCAGACCCGTGTCCCGGTCGGCGCGTCCGAAAGCGCGGATGCCGGAATCTCCAGGTTAGGCTCGGACGTTTCCCATACCAGGAGGGGCGCTGCGACATTGCCGAGCCCCACCAGATAGCGTTCGACCCCTTCGTTAAGCGGCGCATCAACAAGGTCGCGCCATTCCCAGGCCGCACGGGCCCGCCTGGTCCACGCCAGGCTCAGAGAACCGTCAGGCGAGATGGTGCAGCGCGGGTGGACGGGAGTGGGCGGCTGAAGGCTTCTCCGGGGCGATGCAATGCTGGCGACTACCGGTTCTGTGTCTGCAATACCGGTGGCGGCAATTGCATCGGCCCCTTCGATCGCCGCAGGATCCAGTCTGATCTCCGAGCCATCGAGCAGGGCGAACGGGGTGCCCGGTGCGTGTCCGGACAGTGCATCACGTTCGGTACCCGCACGGCCACGCAATAATCCGCCAAGCCGCCAGCGGGTGTCGGATAGTTGCGATGCCGTGGCAAATTGGATCAGTTCGCTGCCAATCAGCGCGCGGTTTTGTCCCGCAGCCAACCCTTCGGCTGTGGCGGTCTGGAGAACGAAGTCGGCGGATGCGAGTTCCACGTCGCAATGCGCGGTCGTGCCCAGAAGCGCGGCCTCGCCCTGCATCAATGCGGTGGCCAGGTGGCCGAGTGTGGCCCGTTGGCGACCAGTGGTAGCAATCGGATCCAGGATCGCGCCCCGCACGGCGTGAAGTGCCGCGCCGGTCCAGCCTGCGCTGGGCGATGATGCCAGCGCAACCACCTGCCGCTGCGCCCCTGATCCGGTTCCGTCCCACGGCAGACCGGCAGCCTGCAACAGGGTTGGCGTGACCGGCCTGTCCGGCTGTTCCAGCACGGCGCCGGGATCGCCCGATTGCGCCCGTCCCGCCGTGTGGGGCAGGCGTTCCAGTTCGATCTCGACCCCGGATTCCCGCCATTCCCAGGCCTCGATCCGCCACAGGCCCTGCCGTTGGGGAAGGCGTACAATTGTGCCGGGGCGGTGCTCGGGGTCCAGTTCCGGCAGCCGCCAGGCCATGCGCTCAACGGACCATTTGGCGCGTTCTGCCGCCTTGTTGGCAAGGCCCCGGGCGGTATCTGCATCCAACACGCCGGGAAACTCGATCACCGTGCTGCGGCCGGTCCTGCCGCGGCCCTCTGCGCGTTGCAGTCCGGGCTGGAAATCGCGTGACAGGTCGTAATAGCGCACCCCTTCCGGAGCGCGGCTGGCATCGGCCTTCTGCTTGCGGCTTATTCCTGTGCTCGCGCCGAAGCTGTCACCGGATGGGTCGGCAGCCGGTTCGGGCAATACGGGGATGGTGGCAGGAAGGGCATCGGCCGGCCTGATGGCCAGCGCCGAGCCACTGGCATCGCAGGTCATGGGAAAGACCTGGCCGATGGATTGCAGGTTTGCCGCCAGGGAGCCGCCTTCGTCGGAGTAACCCGCCAGGTTGGGGAGGGGGCGTGCAACCTCGACCGGCACGACGCCGCTGACGAGCTGGTCAAGCGTCACCTGGCCATCGTCTGCGATCACCTCGAACGTCAACGCCGGGATGCGGTTGCCGAAATCCGCCAGCTGCAGGTCTTCGAAAACGCAATAGGCCAGGCCCCGAAACGCGGGGCAATGCACGCCAATGGCGGAGGCTATCAGCGGGTCAGGCTGCTGATCACCGTGCCCGGCATAAATGCGCAGCGTGCCGGCGGACTTGAGATCGCCTTCCTGCCCCCGCAACAGGTTGCCGTCGGCCCAGATGCGACCGAGGTTCCGGATTGGCCTGCTGGCCAACGCTACCGCAAAGGATGCCGAATAGCTGTAGGCGGTTACTCCGGGCTGACCTTTGCGGCCGCCCGTCTTTTCCCGCGTTTCGACCAGGTCGGATGACCAGATGATCGAGCCTGCCGTGCGCACCTTGCCGAAGTGACGGGAGAGGGGCGTGCCGTAAGACGAACTGGTGGCCTGCAACTCCTTCAGTCGCGGGCCTTCCCGGCCGCCGGGCCGGAAGATCGCCCGGTCCAGCTGGTTGCCGATCAAGGCACCGAGAGAGCCTCCCAGAGGTCCGCCGACAAGTGTTCCGATGGAAGACAGCAACAAGGTTGCCATGGCAGTGGATCCTTTCAATTTTTGGCGAGCCGCCAGGCCGAGACCGTGGGCCAGGGCAGCGGGCCGGGCGTTGCAACAACGCGGCGCAGGCCGGCGTGGGCGTGGATGAAGCCATCCGGCCCCCTGCAGATGACCAGATGCAGCTGTGCGGGGCCGGGCGTGCAGGCAAGAACATCACCAGCCTCTTCTCCTTGGGCAACAGGTCTGAACCCTGCCCGGTGCAGCAGCGGCAGGAGGGAGGAGAAATCGCTCTGGCGAAGCCCGTAATGCATCGGCTCGTCAAAAGGGCGACCGATCATCGCGAGCGATGCGGTGACAACGCCCACGCAATCGAGCCCGCGACGCTGGTCCCGGCCGTGCAGGCGAAACGGGGTGCCTACCAGTGTGGCGGCCGCAGCGGCAAAAGCCGCGCGCGCACCCGTCACCCGGATGCCGGCGGATAGCGGGTCAGCAGATCGTTGCCCGGCAGGAACGGCTCACCCTGGAAGTTGGCGGCATTGGCGAACCGGGCGTGACACGTGGCAATCGTGTGATCGCAGCCCTCCCGCGCCACCACCCGTGTGCCCGCACTCAACGAAGGCGAAAGCGGCTGATCTAGCGTAAGGCCGCCTGCATCAACCGCCATGATGTCCATGGTCAGCCCGGCATGCGGCCCTTCCAGCCATCGCAGCCAGCCATCGCGCAGCAGGCTGCTCAAGGCAGGATCGGCCAGCGTGATCCGCCCCTCGTCGGCGTCGATTGTGGCAATGGAAGTCTCATGCGTAAAGCGTGCGGGGTTGAGGTTGCAGCCAGGACCACAGAAGCGCGCGCGGCACGTGGGGCTGGTGCGCGGGACCGGGTCTGCATCAAGGCTGGCCTTGGCCGACTGCAGTTCCGCGGTGAAGCCGCCTTCCTCCAGCGAGATGGCACCGGTCTGCCCGTGATAGAGCGTGGTGGCCTCGCCCGTTTCCCAATCTACAACGCCGATTTCGAACCGGGCGCCGTCGTATCGCCCGGCAGCAAGGTCAGCCGTGCGGATGGCGTCGTGCGAGAGGGCGCCCTGCACTTCGGCATCATCGGCATCCAGGCCTGCGCTCAAACGGATGGCGGAGGGCACCATGCCCGGCGCTGCCCGGTGCAGGATGCCGCCAAACCAGAGATCGCGGTCATGGCTCGTAAAGCCCAGTGTGCAGCCATCGCGGCGGGCGATGCGCCAGAAGGTGGCTACGCCTTCCAGTTCGCTGGTGAAGAAGACCCTGCTCATGATGCCTCGCGGATTTCGACAAGCGGGACGGACGGTGCCTCGCCAGCGGCAAAGGCAGCGCCGGTAATGTCCAGGCGATCCTCCGCAAATCGGACGGGTACATCGAACAGGAAACCGGCCCGGATTTCAGCTCCAGGGGCCGGGGCATTGGCAAACACCAGCTTGCCGCCCGGTGCCAGGGTCCAGGCCGTGGTTGCCACGCCGTTGATGCTGACAAGCACGCTGCCGGCGCGTGGCCGGGTGATCGGGCGAACCTGCGGTTCCGGCTGGGGGCCGTAAGATTTGACCAGCTGGAAGGTAGCGGTGAGGCCATCACCCGTGCCGAGGGGCTGGTCCAGCATCGTCGGGGTGCCGGTCATGCCGTTGGAACTGAAATCGAACGGATCGGACAGGCGGAAACCACGCGCCGCCCCGCGCCGGGCGCGGAAGAACTGCAGCAGCACGCCCAGTTCCTGTTCCGACCGGATGCCCGGCCCGACATCGAACCGCAGCCGCGCATCGCTCCACTGGCTGTTGCGCCGTTCGTGGCCCGATGCCGTCAGCACGATGGCGGTGGAAAATTCCGGGCTGACCCCGGCATCGCGCCCCAGGGCCAGGGGATAGAGCACGTCATCAAAGGCCTGCATGTCCTGTTCCTCGTCATCATCGCCCGGGCCGGTGGCGGCAAGGCGGGTGTATCCATCGCGGCAGACCTGCGGCAGCGCCCAGACGAACAGGCGCGGCACGCCGCGCCGTTCCGCCTCGTCGAGGCCGGCATCGATGCGCAGCCAGAAGTCCTCCGCATCCTCGGGGCGCAGCACGAAGCCGGCCATGTAGTCCTGCCGCGCCAGGGGATATTCCAGCAGGTCGTCCATCTGCCCGTACCCCGCCTTGCGCAGGGCCTCAGCCCCGGCGGTGAGCCAGTCGTAATCTTCGAGCTGCAACCGGTCGAAAGGGGAATCGCGCCAGATGGCAGGCACGTTCAGCAGCGGCATGTCCGGGTAGTCCGGGTTGAGGATCGTGGGCGTGAACAGCAGCAGCAGCACTTCCGCAGTCGGCCCGTAATCCTGCTTGATGCCCGCGCGGATGCCGTGGGTGAGCTGGCCGAGCTGGAACCCGGCTTCGGCCAGCGCATCCTTCTGTGCCTGGCTCAAGGGTGCGCGCATGTCGGTGATTGGCGGAGTACCAGGTGCGATCAGCGCCGCCATGGCCGCATCGTAGATGCACGGCGCGTGGGCAGCGTTGACCCACCACCACGGCTCACCGATCTGCAGGCGCACCGGCAGACCTGCCGCCACTTGCATGGCGGCGAGCTGATCGGCCACGCCGCCAAGGAAGGTCGCAACCTGCGCATTTGGCGGTGAGAGCAGGGCCGAGGGCGGCACCCACCCCGTCAACGCCGGCGTTCCATCGTGCGCCCGCTGCATCCAGCCTTGCGGGCAATGCTGTGCAAATAGCTCGCACGAAAAGCTGAGGATGACGGTGTAACCCTGTTGCCTGCACAGATCGAGCAGGTTGGCATGCCAGGCGGTAGCGGGAGTGCAGAACGATCCATCCGCTGCGGCCAGCAGGCTGCCATCGCCTTGCCGGGCCAGCCGGAAGAAATGGCTCATCCCCACGTAGTGCAGGATCTCGTCGCGGTAGCCGAGGCCACGCAGGTTGCGCAGCAGGCGCGCCGGGGTCTGGTTGTAGCCATCGTCATAAGCGGTTGCCATGCGCACGCCGTGCGCCGGCAGCAGCACGTCACCGATTTCGAGCAGCGGCCGATCCCCTTCGCAGGCGATGCCCGTCATCTCCACCCAGCCATCTACCCGCTGAGGCAGCAGCGCGGCGGACGCCGGATCGTGGCCCGGCGGAACCAGCGAGATGAACATGCGGTCAATGGCACTGGGATGCACGGGTTCAGGGTTGCCGGAAATGTCCCACCCGCCGGACAGCGCCGAGAATGGCAGCACGACCTGCGCATCCTCCGGTGTGCCCGTGGCATAATTCCACAGCCGCACGAACCAGCTGCGCGGCTGGCCTGCCGCATCCCTGCCTTCGATGGTCAGGGTCGGGCCGTGGACCGCATCAAGCGGCATCACGCCGGACGATCGCCAGCGGAAACGCAGTGTGGTGCGCGAATAGTCGCGATCGGTCACATAACCCAGCAGCGGGTGATCGAGAGTGTCCTCGCTCCACCAGATCAGCCCTGCCAGGGCGTCGGCATGCTGGAACTCGGCATCGATCCGCAGGGCATCAGGCGCGGTGGAGACGACGCTGGCCATCATCGGGCGCGGGAAATCGATGGTCCAGAAGCGCGGATCGAACCGCTGGATGTAGTCGGTGTGTTGCCCGTTGCGCTGCCGGGCGAGCCAGAAGGCCATGACGCTATCTCCCTCAGAAATCGTTCAGGGCGCGGCGCACCTGGCTGGCCACCTGCCGCTGCGACCTGCGCAGGGCGACAGGCACATCGGTCCCGCGCGGTGCGGTGAGGTTGATGGCCACGCGCACATCGCGGCGCGAACCGCCGACCGCACCGGTTTCGATCCGCCCCGATGACGTGGGCACGAACACTTCCGGGCCCCGCTCACCCACCAGGTAGGCCTGGCCGGGAGACACTGGCCCGCCCGTTGCCCGGCCCGGCAGGCCCAGCACCGCGCCTGTGAGCGAGGTGAACAGGCCGCCAAGGCCGCCACCGGCCTGCGAACCGCCGCCGAAGAGCGAGCCGACGCCCGATTGGAGCGCCTGCGCGGCAATTTCGTTCAGCGCGGCAAAGGCGGTGCGCTTCAGATCGTCAAAGCCAAGGTTGCCGCTGCGGATGGCGGACAGCAGGCCGCGCTCCAGCACGGTGCCGGCCCGCTGGAAGCCGGAGACGAGCGTGGAATCCACCGCCCCGCGCATCCCCTCGATATCGCTGCGAAAGCCATCTGTGCTGGCGCGCACGTCCACCATCAATGTTTCGATGTCGTCAGTCATGGTTCTCTCGCTTCAGAAGGGTATCGAGTTCGCGGCGGCTGAGCGGGGCGGCGGTGCCGGCATCGTCCGGCGCCAGCACGGCGGCGAGTTCAGCCGGGGTCACCTGCCAGAACTGGTCCGGCGTCCAGCCGAAGGCGCGGGTGGCAAGGCCCGCCAACCGGCGCGCGCCATCGCCGAAGGTCTCGCCCATCACCCGCCCTGCAGGATCTGCGTCAGCAGCGTGCGCAAGGGGCGGGCGCTGGCGGCGAGGCCTGCGGCAAGCACGGCTTCGCCCACCTCATCGCGGGACAGGCCGGCCTTGGGCGTGGCGCAGTGCCAGAACAGGGTGGCGAGTTCGTGCAGGGCAAGCTGGCCGTTGCCCGCCCGTTCGACCAGCGCGAACAGCGGGCCCAGTTCCTGCTCCGCCGCGACCAGCGCGGCAAAGCTGGGGCGCAGCACCACCGCGCGGCCTGTCACCACCAAGCTGGCTTCGCCGCGCACGGGGTTGGCCACTTGCTCGCTCATGCCGGGATTACTGGGCCGGAGCTTTCGAGCTGCATGGTGTAGTTGCGCTCGCCATTGAAATCGCCGGCATAGTCCAGCCGCTGGACCAGGAACCGGCCGCGCAGCTTCGCGCCGTCCTCGAACGACAGTTCATAGTCGTCGATCGTACCGGCCAGGGCATGGGAGCGAATGGCGTTTTCCGCCGCACTGCCAAGGAAGATGCCAGCCGCGCTGACCGAGACCGAGCGGGTGCCCGCGCCGGAAAGCAGATCGCGCCAGCCGCCGGACTGCTTGTGCGTGACGACCACGGCGTCCCCGCTGATGGTCATCTGCGTGGTGCGCAGGCCGGCCACCGTCTGATAGGTCGGCTGGGCCGCGCCATCGCTGATCTTGAGGAGGAAGGCAGAGCCTTTCTGGGCTGTCATGGGATATTCTCCGTTGGCGAGAGGGGGGATCAGGCTTCCAGCAGGCGGAAGCGGTATTCGAGAAGCACGGCGCGCGTGTTGGCGGCGCGCTGTTCGGCGCGGGCGCGCAGGAACACGGTGCTGGCCACGTGGAAGCCGTCCTGCACAGGCGGCAGGGCTTCGATGCGGCTTTCCACCGCGCTCACCAGGCCTGCCCCGGTATCGGGTGCATCGCCGCGCAGGTGCAGTTCCACCGCCAGGCGCACTTCGCGCCCGCGCCGGTCCTTGGTGCTCCAGTCCGTGCTGGCGCTGGCAACGATGCCGAGCCATGGCGCGGCGGTGCGTGATGGGGCTTCTTCCACCACGGCGTTGATTTCCGCCGCCAGCAGCGGATCGGCGGCCAGCCAGTCCAGCACGGCGGCGCGCAGGCGGGTTTCCATCATCGGTCAGTCCTTGAGAAGAGGGGCCAGAGCAGATCCGCCCGGCGCCAGCGTGACGCATCGCCGCGCGAGGTGAGCAGGGCGGCGCGGATCATGCCAGCCGCAGCCGTCGCCACGGGCTCCACAAGGCGGCGACGGAGGCGGGCGGCACGGGCTTGTCGCTTTCGCTTTCGCGCTGGCGATAGTTGTAGGCGGCAAGGCGGACGATGCCGTGCTTCAGCGCGGCGGGCAGGGCTTCCCAGGTGGTGGCAATGCCGGCGGTCAGCCGCACGGCCACCGGCCTTTCGATCACCGGGCTGAGCAGGCGGAACCGGGCCAGGCCCGCGCCATCGATGTCGATGGCATAATCGCCCGCGGCCAGCGGCACACGAGTGCCACCCGGTTGCACCGCCTCGGCGGCGGTAATGGCGTGGACCGGCATCGTCGCAAGTGTCTGCCAGCCGTGCGTGGGGGTGAGCACCTCCTCGCACTCGCACTGCAGCGGCATCTGCCGGGTGAAAGCCTCGCACATGTCCAGCGCTGCGCCCAGCAGGCTCAGCAGGGCGGCATCTTCACGCGGGGCGGAGATGCCCAGCCAGTTCTTCAGTTCGGTAAGGGCACCCGGCGATAGCACGGGCGGGACGAGGATTGCCCGCATCATCGTGGCCTCCAATCTTGCGTGTCGGAAAAGGAAAAGCGCCCGCGCCGCCACCTGGCGGGAAGGGAGAGGGGGCCGCATCCGGGCGGCGCGGGCGCGCGTTTGCTATCCCCGGCGGGGGCAGGCCCTGCGCATCATGGCGCAAGGCCGCCCGGCCAGCCGGGGGTGCAAACGGATCAGGCGGCGATCTTCAGCAGCTTGATCGCATCGCTATCCAGCACCTGGCCACCCACGCGCTTGGTGGCGTAGAAGTGGACGAAGGGCTTGTTGGTGAACGGATCTCGCAGGATTTGCGTGGCGCTGCGTTCGGTGATGAGGTAGCCCGCGCGGAAGTTGCCGAACGCGATGGGGAAGGCGTTGGCGGCGATATCCGGCATGTCCTCGGCTTCCACCACCGGATAGCCCAGCAGGCGATCCGGCTGGCCTTCCACCAGGCCCGGCTGCCACAGGAACGCGCCATCTGCCGTCTTCAGCTTGCGCACTTCGGACAGGGTGGCGGAGTTCATCACCCAGGTTGCACCCTGGCGATGGCCGGCCTTCATCGTGTGGACGAGGTCAATCAGGCGGCTTTCCGGATTGGTGCCAAAGCCCGTGGCATTGCCGGTGCCGATGTACTGCACCGAACCGAACGGACGCACCGCGTCACCCGCCAGCGAGGAGGGCGAGGACAGGAAGCCGAGCGGCTGGTTAGTGCCGGTGCCCTTGATGAAGGCGGCGCCTTCCGCCCGGGCGAATTCCATGGCGATCTCGCCGGCCAGCCAGTTCTCGATGTCGAACGCGGCATCGTCCAGCATGGCCTGGCTCGCCGCCGGGTTGGCGTAAAGTTCACCCGAAGGCGGGGCGATCTCGGCGAAGTTGGGGGTGTTGGTCGCCGGGCGGGCGGCCACTTCGCTGACCCAGCCGGACGCGGTGCCCCCGGTGGTAACGAGCTTGCGGTAGCCGGACGAGCCGACCTGCACCACTTGCGCCAGCTGGCGGATGGGCGAGATCTTCTTCAGCGTGGCGCTGATCATCGCGTCGATTTCGCGCGGCACGGCATAGCCGCCATCAGCCGCCACGGCGCCGGAGATCGACTTAATTTCGGTTTCCGATCCGCGGCGCAGGTAGCCATCGACAAAGCCCTTCATCTCGACGCTGGCGCCGGAGGTGCCTTCGATCGAGGGGCGCAGGGCCGCGCGACCGACCTTGTCGAGCCGGGCCTTCACTTCATCGACATCGGACCGCAGCACGGCGATGTCGGCTTCGGCCTTGTCCTGGCGGGTGACGATGTCGAAGCTGGCCGCCATCGGATCGGTCTGGTTTGCAATATCCATCTGGGCATTCACCTTTTCACTGGGGGTAGGGGTTGGGGGCACAAAAAGCCGCCCTGTTTGGCGGCCGGTTGCGGGTGTGTGCGGTAGGTGTGCGGCGCGTCAGGCCACGAAGTGCACCCGCGCGCCGTGTTGCAGCGGGTGGGTGACCAGGCTGACCTCGATCAGGTCGACATCTTCCAGCACGCGCCCTTCGGGGCCCTGTCGATAGCCGCGGGCGCGGTAGCCGAACGAAAGCCCGTTCACTTCCTGCGCCAGCAGCGCGGCCACGGCCCGGCTTTCCGGGTTGTCGATATGGGCGATGATGCGCAGGCCGCGATCGTCCTCCTCGGCCAGCACCACGGTGCCGATGCGCTGTTCCGGCCGGTGTTGCCACAGGAGAGGGAGCGAGGCTGTGCGTTGCTTCAGCGTGCGGGCAAAGGCGCCGGGCACGATGGTATCGCGAGCGCCGTCCGCCTTGTTGAACAGGGCGGCATAGCCGGCAATGCGGGTGGGCCGGCGGGGCGCGCTCATCGCAGCAGGCCCGGCAGGCCAAGACGCACGGCGATGCCGATCAGCAGCAGCGCCATGACGGCGCGCACCGCCCAGCCGATCACCGCGCGGGTGGCGCTGGCCTTGGCCGCGCGCCACGCGCTGAGCAGTTCGCGCAGTTCGTCCAGATCGCCCGGCGCGTGCTCGTCATCAAGGCCCAGCCGGTCAAGTACCCGGCTGGCACCCATCTGCGAGCTTTCCTCCACGATGGCGCGCAGGGTGACGAGATCGGTTCCCTGCGTGTTGGCCTGGGCCATCAGCCTGGCCAGCAAATCTTCGTTGGTCATGATTTTCCTTTCGGTGCAGGCGCTTGGGCAGCGGGCTGGGCAGGGGCCAGGCCCAGCAGGGCGCGCTTTTCTTCGGGGGTGAGGAAATCGGCTGCGGTCACCTGGCCCCACAAACGCTCGCGGTCCTCCGCCAGGGCGGGCACCTGGTCGAGATCGACCGCCAGCGTCGCGCCGGGGAACCACGGGGCGAGGCCCTCGGTAATGGCGTTCAGGATCTTGGCGGCCAGCGGCAGCAGGGTCAGCCGCCACAGGGCGCGGTTGGCCTCGCGGTAATTGGAGTACGTGGCGTCGCCCGGCAGGCCCAGCAGCATGGGCGGCACGCCAAAGCCCAGCGCGATATCGCGCGCGGCGGCGGCCTTCAGTTCGGCAAAGTCCATGTCGGCGGGGGAGAGCGAAAGGCTCTGCCATTTGAGGCCGCCTTCCAGCAGCATCGGCCGCCCGGCATTGGCCCCGCCGGCATAGGCGGCGGAAAGCTCGGCCTTCAGCCGCTCGAACTGGTCATTGGTCAGCCCGCCGGTATCGCCCGCGCCTTCGTAGACCAGCGCGCCCGATGGCCGGGCGGCGTTTTCCAGCAGGGCGCGGTTCCAGCTGGCGGCGGCGTTGTGGATCGCCACGGCCTGCGCGGCGGCGGTGAGGCAGCCCGCCCCGAAGTGATCGTCCACCGGGTGAAAGCCGCGCACGTGGATCACCTGCGGCCAGCCGTCCTCATCCTCTACCTGCAGGATGTGGGTGTGCTGGCCCACCTGGTAGCGCCAGGCGACGGGCCAGCCGTCCGGCCCCTGTTCCACGCTCATCCGATCGGGGCGCAGGGCGTACAGCTCCACCGGCTTGCCCGCGCCGTTGCGGATCACCTGGATGAAGGCGTTGCCGTGCAGCAGCAGCTGCGCCGCCAGCGTTTCCAGCAGCGATTGGCCGGCGCTGGTGGCGCGAACCAGTGCCGCCAGCTTGGGGTCCGATACGCTGAGCGGCGCGCTGCCCACGCTTTCGGATACGATGCGGATGGCTCGCTGCGCCACCGGGTTATCCAGGAAAGCGCGGGCCACGTCGCGCCCGTAGTCATATGGCTGGCGTGCCCCGCCCGGATCGTTGGCGAAGTACCACGGCGAGGTGAAGCTGCGCGCCAGCGGCACGTGATCGCCGCCCCCGCCCTTGAAGGCGGAGCGGAGCGTATCGAGGAAGGACATGGCTTTTCCTTTGGATCGTTCGTCAGAAAGAGAGCACGCGCGGCGCGGCGGACGTTTTGCCCAGCATCAGTTCGCTGAGCGCCCAGACCAGGGCATCGGCCCGGTCGGGGCTGCGGCCGGGGCCTTCGTAAGCGCCGCCGGCCATCAGGCCGCACAGCTGGTCCTCCAGCCGGGCATGATGGCCCACGTGGGCCACGCGGCCGGCTTCGTAGAGTGCGGCGACGGGTTCGGCGCGGGCGGCCTTGCCGCGGCTGGCGTGGACCAGCTTGACCGGCATCTGGCAATCGGCGGCGCGCAGGACGCTGGCCACCATGTCACCGCCCTGGTTGGCTTCGGCCACAACCCGGTCCGCCTGCCAGCGGGTGCTGGCGACCGAGACGGCGCGCGCCCAGCCTTCCGGGCTGGCACCGGCAATCGAGCAATCGGCCAGCACGCGGCCGTGGCCTTCTTCGGTGAGGGCACAGACCACGATGCCGCATTCATCCCCGCGGGACGAGGCGGGCGGATCGACGCCGATGACCGTGCGCACCACCGGCGCATCGCACACCGCAACGCGGCAGCGTTCCAGCAGGGCGCGGCTCCACAAGGCGCCGTCGATCTCGGCCAGCATCTCGCCCTCCAGTTCCTGCCGGCCCAGCGCGGTATTGCCGAACTGGCGGCGCATGGCGGCAAGGAAGGCGACCGGCAGGTTGAGGCTGTTGGCCCAGGTACTGCCGCGTGTGACGATCACGCCATCATCGCCGTCAGCTTCGACTAGCAGCCGCTGCACCAGCGGGACGGCGCGCGGCGTGGTGGTGGCCAGCAGGCGGGGCCGTTCGCCCAGCCTGAGGCCCATCAGGAGGTTGTCCCACGCCTGCACCGCGCGGGAAGAAGCATTGTCCCATTTGCCCAGTTCGTCGCACCAGGCGTGGCTGTGCTGGGGGCCGCGCAGGCTGTCGGGCTCCCCGGCGGAATAGAGGGTGGCCTGCGCCCCGTTGCGCCAGGTCAGGCGGCGGAGCGAGGCTTCGAACAGTGGGCGTTCGTCCTGTGGTCCGCAGGCAAGTACGCCGCTTTCCCCTTCCACCATCACCGCGCGCGCCTCCCCGATGGAGGAGCCGACCAGCGCGATGCGGGCTTGCGGATTGGTGCGGGCGATCATGCCAACCCATTCCGCGCCCGTGCGGGTCTTGCCGAAGCCGCGCCCGGCGCAGACCAGCCAGGTACGCCAGTCGCCCGGCGGCGGCAGTTGCTCCGGCCGGGCCCAATAGGCCCAGTGCGATTGCAGCAGGTCGGCTTCGCTGCGCGACAGCTTGCGCATCAATTTGCGGCGATCGTTGCCGGTTATGCCGCGCAACCAGTCACCGCGCTCACTCTGCACGGGCGGAACCGCTCAGTTCGGCGGCCAGCATGGCGGCCACTTCCGCCTCACGCGCGCGCATGGCATCGATCTTGGCGTTGATGTTGGCGAGGATGGTTTCTTCGTCCTCGTGATCGCGCATTGCCCGCTCGTGCGCCACGGTCTTGCTGTGCAGCAGCAGCAGGCGGATGGCGTTGGCGATATCGAACTTGCGATCGTCCTTGCCCGCTTCCACCCCCATGCGCAGGCGTTGCAGGGTCTCAAGCTCCAGGTGTTCATACCCTTCCAGCAGGGCGGCGTGCCACTTGGCACGGAAGGCGGCCTCCTCGCGGCGGACCTTGTAGGCGCGGCTGGGGTTGATCCCGGCGCGGCGGGCGGCCTCGCTGACGTTGGAGGTTTCGGCCAGGGTATCGAGGAACAGGGTGCGCCAGTGGCGGTCGAGGTTGTCTTTTTCGCCCGCGCGGTAGGCGGGCATGATCTTGGTCTGCTTGGCCATGGAGGCTGGGTCCCCGCTGGAAAGTGAAAAAAGGGGCGCGGCTGGCACACAAAAGGGCGGCCGCCGTTGCCGGCGCCGCCCCATTTTCGATTCACTTGCTGGCGAATCACACCATCGCGATGTTCCGTTTCTCTAACCAATGAGCGTTACAATGTCAATAGAAAAGTGCCAAAACGGTTAATCAATGCCGCTTGCATGGTTCGCGTCCAGCGCCTAACCGCTCTGCTCTGCCTCCATCCCGGAAGATCCACGCATGAAGATGATCCGCGGCCTGTACGATTGGACCATGCACAAGGCCGCGCATCGCCATGCCGTGTGGTGGCTGGCGCTGTTCTCGTTCATCGAGGCAAGCTTCTTCCCCATCCCGCCGCATCCGCTGCTGGGCCTGATGTGCCTGGCCGAACCGAAGAAGGCGTTGCGCTTTGCCGGCGTGGCGACCGTTGCCTCGGTCGCGGGCGGCCTGCTGGGCTATGCCATCGGCTGGGGCCTTTATGACCTGGTGGGAGACTGGCTGATCGCCGCGCTGGGCATGCAGGATACTTTCCCGCGTGCCATCTGCTTCCTGCGGCAGGAACCGGCGGCGGTTTTCACGCTGTTCGTGGCCAAGGGCGTGACGCCCATCCCGTTCAAGCTGCTGACGATCACTGCGGGCTTCGTCCACCTGCCGCTGTGGCTGTTCCTTTCCGCCAGCCTGATCTCGCGCTCGATCAGTTTCATGATCGTGGGCCTGCTGTTCCGCTTGTTCGGGGCGCCGATCAAGAGCTTCATCGACAAGTACCTGGGCCTGGTCACGCTGGGCTTCGTGGCCTTCGTCATTGCCGGTTTTGCCGCGATTGCCTTGCTGGATGGCGGCGGCGGAGAAGATGCTGCGGCCGATCCGTGCGCTACGGTGCAGGCCGCCTGACAGGGGCTGACGCCACATACTTCGACAAATGTCGAAATAACCCTTGACGGGCGCGCGATTCGTTTCGATAAATGTCGAAATGAACAATACCGAAGCCATTGTCGCGCTTGCGGCCCTTGCCCAGGATCACCGCCTCGCGGTGTTCCGCCTGCTTGTTCAGGCGGGACGCGAAGGGATGAATGCCGGGGCCATTGCGGCCAGGCTCGGCATTCCCAACAGCTCGCTATCGCACCACCTCGGCCTGCTTCACGAAGCCGGTCTGGTGGTACAGGCGCGCCAGGGGCGGCAGCTGATCTATTCGGCGGACTATGCCGCGATGGACCGGCTGCTGGGTTTCCTGACCGAAAACTGCTGCGCCGGGGCAGACTGCGCCCCCGCCGCCCAAGCCAGGGAGTGCACCCCATGAAGCGATTGCATGTCCACGTCGGCGTTGCGGACCTGCCAGCCTCCATCGCCTTCTATTCGGCGCTGTTCGATGCCGCGCCCACCGTGGAGCGGAGCGACTATGCCAAGTGGATGCTGGAAGACCCGCGCGTCAACTTCGCCATTTCCAGCGGCCGCACCCAAACTGGCATCAGCCACCTGGGCGTGCAGGTGGAAGACCGCGAGGAACTGGCCGAAGTCTACGGCCGCCTGGCCGCAGCCGGCCGCCCGGTGCTGGAAGAAGGCAAGACCACCTGCTGCTACGCCAAAAGCGAAAAGAGCTGGATCGCCGACCCTGAAGGCATTGCCTGGGAGGCCTTCCTTACCGAAGGCGGCGCCACGCATTACGGGGCCGGGCCGCAGCTCGATGCGATCCTGCCTGAAAGCGTCAGGGCCGCTCCGGCCAGTTCGTGCTGTAATGTGGAAGCAAGCGCGTCGTGAGGTCGGTCCTCTTCCTGTGCACGGCCAATTCGGCCCGCTCCATCCTGGCAGAAGCCGTGCTGGCCCGGCTGGGGGAAGGGCGCTTTGCCGCCTATTCCGCCGGCAGCCATCCGCGCGGGGTGCCCAATCCGCAGGCCCTGGCGCTGCTGTCCGCCAAGGGGCACGATGTGTCTGCCTTCCGCTCCAAGAGCTGGGAAGAGTTCGCCGGCCCCGATGCACCGAAGATGCATGCTGTCATCACCGTGTGCGACAACGCCAAGGGGGAAAGCTGCCCGATCTGGCCGATGAACGGCGAATGGGGCCGCCCGGTGCAGGCGCACTGGGGCATCCCCGACCCGGCGGGCGAAGGGCATGACGGCGACCTTGCCGATTTCGAGACGGCCTACCGGCGCCTTGTTGAACGCGTGGAAGCCATGCTGGCGCTGGACGAAGCGGGCATGGACCAGAAGGACTGGCGCGACGCATTGATCCGCATCGGCCGCGAAGCTGAAGGAGCGACCTTGTAATGGCACTGTTCGAACGCTGGCTCACCCTGTGGGTGGCCCTCGCCATTGCCGCAGGCGTCCTGCTGGGTCTTGTCGCGCCGGAAGGGGTGGCCCTGATGGCAAACCTGGAGTTCGCCTCCGTCAACCTCGTGGTCGCAGTGCTGATCTGGGCCATGATCTACCCCATGATGGTGGCAGTCGATTTCGCCAGCCTGAAGGACATCGCCACACGCCCGAAGGGGCTGGTGATCACCGTCGTGGTCAACTGGCTGGTCAAGCCTTTCACGATGGCGGGGCTGGCCGTGCTGTTCTTCGGCCACATCTATGCCGGGCTGGTGCCGCAAGATGACGCCCAGCACATCATTGCCGGGCTGATCCTGCTGGGGGCGGCGCCGTGCACCGCGATGGTCTTCGTATGGTCGCAGATGACCCGCGGCGATCCCGCCTACACGCTCGTCCAGGTGTCGGTGAACGACCTCATCATGGTCGTCGCCTTCGCACCGATCGTGGCCCTGCTGCTGGGGGTGACGGACATCGTGGTGCCGTGGGAGACGCTGCTGCTCTCTGTCGTGCTCTACGTTGTCATTCCGCTGGGGGCCGGGTGGTTGACCCGTACCCGGATCATCGCCGGTGCGGGCGGCGACAGCGCGCAGGTGGACCGGTTCACCGCCCGGCTGAAGCCGTTCTCGATCGTCGGCCTCCTCGCCACGGTTGTGCTGCTGTTCGCCTTCCAGGCGGAAACCATCGTGGCCGAACCGCTGCTGATTGGCCTGATTGCCGTGCCGATCCTGCTGCAATCCTACGGGATCTTCGCGATTTCGTACCTCGCGGCCTGGGCGTGGCGGGTGCCCTACAACATCGCCGCACCCTGCGCGCTGATCGGCACGTCGAACTTCTTCGAGCTTGCCGTTGCGGTTGCCATCGGCCTGTTCGGCCTTGGCAGCGGGGCGGCGCTGGCAACCGTCGTGGGCGTCCTTGTGGAGGTGCCGGTGATGCTGTCACTGGTGGCCCTGGCCAACAGAACCCAGCATCACTTCACCCGCTGACGCGGCCGGTCAGATGATGCCCACGGCCTTGCCGGCGCGTTCGAACATGCCGATGATCGTCTGCACCTGCTCGGCCGTGTGCTCCGCGCACAGCGAACAGCGCAGCAGGGTCATGCCAGCAGGGGTGGCCGGCGGGCGGGCGAGGTTCACGTAGAGCCCTTCGTGCAGCAGCGCCTCCCACATGGCGGCGCCGCGTTCCAGGTCCGGCATGATGACGGCGATGATCGCGCTCTGCGGTTCTGCCGTGCCCAGCTTGAAGCCGAGGTCGGTCAGGCCCTTGTGCAGCACCTTGGAGTTTTCCCACAGGTGGGCGCGCTTTTCCCCTGCGTGCATCAGCTTGCGGATGGAGGTGGCGGCGGTGTGCACCACGCTTGGCGGCAGGCTGGCGGTGAACACGTAGGGGCGGCAGACCAGCCGCATGATTTCGAACTTGGGGTGGTTGGACACGCAGAAGCCGCCCACCGTGCCGACCGACTTGGAGAAGGTGCCGATCACGAAATCGACCTGGTCCAGCACGCCCTGCGCTTCGGCCACGCCGCGGCCATGTTCGCCGATGAAGCCCATCGAATGGGCCTCGTCCACCAGCACCATGGCGCCGTTTTCCTTGGCGATGCGGATCATTTCCTTCAGCGGGGCGATGTCGCCCAGCATGGAATAGACGCCTTCCAGCACCACCAGCTTGCCCGCGCCTTCGGGAATGCGCTTGAGGCGCTTTTCCAGCGCATCGACATCGTTGTGCTTGAAGGGCACCACCTGCGCATCGCCCATCTTGCAGCCATCCCAGATGGAGGCGTGGCTATCGATATCGAGGATGATGTAATCGTCCTTGCCGGCAATGGTGGAGATGATGCCGAGGTTGGCCTGGTAGCCGGTGGAAAAGACCATGGCGTGGTCCATTCCGTAAAATTCCTTCAGCGCATCCTCCACCTCGCGGTGGCCGCGGTACGTGCCGTTGAGCACGCGGCTGCCCGTGGTGCCGGAGCCGAAGTCTTCCAGCGCCTTCTTGCCCGCTTCGATCACGTCGGGATCGAAGGTCATGCCCATGTAGTTGTAGGTGCCCAGCAGGATCGTGTCGCGCCCGTTGCAGATCGCCCGTGTGGGCGAGAGCACCTTTTCCATCACCAGCGAGAACGGATCTTCCACCCCGCTCGCCAGCAGGTTTTCGCGAACGCGGATGATCTCGTCGAACTTGGAGAACAGGTCGCGCTGCTCGGTTCCCGTATCGCTCATGTCGCTTACTCGCCCTGCAGCTTGGTGACGGCATCCACCAGCTGGCCGTAGGTTTCGATCTCGGCCTGCTGGTTCATCGAGATGATGATGTCGAAGGCGTCTTCGATCTCGGCCACGAAATCCATCACCGTCAGGCTGTCGAACTCCAGGTCGCCCGCAAAGGTCGTGGCCTCTGTCACCGCCACGCCCTTGCGGTTGAACGGTTCGATCAGCTTGCGGATGGTGGTGTCAACTTCGGCGCGGTCCATACTGGAAAATCCCATCGTGTCGGTGTGCGGCAGGCGTGGCCACAGTTCTGGCAATCGAAAAGCGGCTCTTTCGCCCGCTTGTCAAGCGCGCCCTCAGGTGTAATCCCGTGCTCCAGGGCAGAAATGCCGCAACGGGGGGCCAAATCGTGACGCAATCCGGAACCCAGCCTGAACACGCGGTGGCCGCGCCATCGCCGCCATCCCCGTCCGGCTATTCGAACCACGCCATCCACCTGGTCCGCACGACGCAGCAGATCAACCTCTCGCTCAGCCAGATGGCTGATTCGAAGGCATCGATCCTGATGGGGGCGACCTTCGTGGTGTTCACCATTTCGGTGGGCCAGGCGCGTGATGGAACAATGCCCTGGGCGCTGGTCGTGCTGGCGCTGTCGGCCTTCATCTCCGCCATCTGCGCGGTGTTTGCGGTGCTGCCTTCGGTCAGCGGGCCAAAGGCGGGCCGGTTGAACGACGGCAAGCCGAACAAGCTGTTCTTCGGCTACTTCGTGCATATGCCGGAAGAGGAATGGGTCGATTCCATCCTGGGCGAACTGAAGGCGGACGAGACGGTGTTCCGCACCATGCTGCACGACATCTACCAGAACGGTCAGGTGCTGCAGCGCAAGAAGTACCGCTTCCTGTCCTATGCCTACAAGACGTTCATGCTGGGTCTGTGCCTGACCGTGGTGACCTTTGGCGTGGAACTGGCGCTGGCGGCCTGACGGGGCCACCCCGCATGGTCAGGCGGCGGCCTTTTCGATCAGCCCGCGCACGGCGGCCATGAACGGGCCGATGGAAACCGGCTTGGAAAGGTAGCCTTCGGCCCCGGTTTCGCGAATGCGTTCCTCGTCGCCCTTGCCGGCATAGGCGGTAACGGCCAGCACCGGCACGTCGCCCAGCAGGGCATCGGCCTTCATGCTGGAGATCAGGTCCAGGCCGGAGACGTCCTGCAACTGGATGTCCATCACCACCAGGTTGGGGAGGAAGGCCAGCGCCCGCTCGATCGCACGGTGGCCATCGGCACACGGTTCCACATCGAAACCGCACGCCGACAGAACGTCGCAGAAAAGTTTCCGGTTGAGATCGTTGTCCTCGACAACGAGGATTCGTTTGGTCATTGCGTCCCCGATCCCTTCATCCCCCCGGCGAAGGCCCAATGGTTTCTTACTCTTAATCGGGAATAGTTACAATTCTCCGTACACCAGACGATCTGCCCGATGATGCCGCCCTGCTGGCGCTGCGCGCGCTGGGGTGGATTCTGGCAGATGAAAGGCGGGCCGAGCGGCTGCTGGACCTAACCGGGCTGACGCCCGATCGCCTGCGCGAATCGCTGGGCCAGCCTGGCACGCAGCGCGCCGTGCTGGATTTCCTCTGCGCGCACGAACCCGATTTGATCGATGCCGCCGATGCGCTCGGCGTAGCGCCCGCCGCGCTGGCTGCGGCAAGAAAGGACCTTTCGCGATGAGCCGCCCGCTGGTCATCACCGATTGCGACGAAGTGCTGCTGCACATGGTGCGGCATTTCCGCGAATGGCTGGATGAAGCGCACGGGATCGATTTCCTGCTGGAAGGCGATCCCTTTGTGCAGAGTTTCCGCCGCCGGGATTCCGCCCTGCCCGTCAGCGAGGAGGAGATGTGGACCTACCTCAACCTCTTCTTCGACGATGAAATGGGCCGCCAGACCGCCATCCCCGGTGCGCTGGAAGCCATGGCCGAATTGCAGCGCGAGGCGGACGTGGTGGTGCTTACCAACCTGCTCGACCATCGCAACGCGGCCCGCGCGCAGCAATTGCGCAGCCTGGGCCTGGAGGTCCCGGTCTACACCAACCAGGGCCCAAAGGGTGGCGCGCTGGCGCGCATCGTGGAAGAACACTCGCCCGGCCGGGTGGTGTTCATTGACGATATTGCCAAGCACCACGAATCCGTGGCCAGCACCCTTGGCCACGTGCGGCGGCTGCATTTCTGCGGCGAACCGGCCATTGCCGGGCATATTCCTTGCGCGCACAAGGCAGGCCATGCCCACGCGCGCATCGACACCTGGGCCGAGGCCTTGCCCTGGCTGCTCGAAACATTGCATGGAGACAAAGCATGAGCATCGAAACCCGTCTGGCTGATCTGGGCATCGTCCTGCCGGCTGCCGCCGCGCCCGTGGCCGCCTATGTCCCCGTGGTCGTGGCTGGCGGGCTGGCGCACGTTTCCGGCCAGCTCCCCTTCATCGATGGCCAGCTTGTCACCGGGCGGCTGGGCGAGGACGTGGCGCTGGAGCAGGGCCAGGCTGCGGCGCGCGCGTGCGGCCTGATGCTGCTGGCGCAGCTCAAGGCGGCGGGCCTGCTGGAACGGGTGGAGCAGGTGGTCAAGCTGGGCGCCTTCGTCAATTCCGCCGGGACCTTCACCGATCAGCCCAAGGTGGCCAACGGTGCATCCGAGCTGATGGTCGAGGTATTCGGCGATGCCGGGCGCCACGCCCGCAGCGCGGTGGGCGTGCCGGTCCTGCCGCTGGGAGCGGCCGTGGAAGTGGACGCTGTCTTTGCTATTCGCGCTGCTTGACAGGCAGCTGGCGCCGGCCCCCGATCCAGCCCGGGCGGGCTGGCTGGGCGCACACACCTATGCCCATCGCGGCGTTCACGGCGGCGGGGTGGAGGAGAACTCCACCGGCGCCTTTGCCCGCGCCATCGAACGGGGCCTGGGCATCGAATGCGATGTGCGCCTGAGCAAGGACGGGCGGGCGATCGTCTTCCATGATGCCACGCTGGAGCGGCTGACAGGGCGCGAAGGACGGCTGGATGGGCTCACCGTGGCCGAGATCACCCGGCTGGCGCTGACTGTCGGCGGAGAGCCCGTTCCCACCTTGCGCGACGTGCTGGACCAGGTGGCCGGGCGGGTGCCCCTGCTGCTGGAGATCAAGAGCGACAAGGGCCAGTCCTTCCGCACAATCAGGGCTCGTTGCCGTACTGTGCGGCGCGAACTGGGTGGCTATCATGGCCCCATGGCCATCATGTCGTTCGATCCGCGTGTGGGCGGCTGGTTTGCCCGCGAGGCGCCCGATGTGCTGCGCGGGCTGGTGGTGACGGAGCACGGTCGCCGGACTTTTTGGGGAACGGTCAAGCGTCACCTCGCCCTGTGGCACGCGCGGGCACAGTTCCTGGCCTATGACGTGCGCGATCTGCCGTCAGCTTTTGCCCGCGGGCAGAGGGACCGCGGCCTGCCGCTGCTGACCTGGACGGTCAACACGCCCGCCTTGCGGCAGCGGGCGGCAGACCACGCCGATGCACCGATTGCGGAGGCGGGCGGATTGGTCGCCAGCGATGGATGACCTGCGCGTGACAGTGCGGCTGGCCACGGCGGTCGGCGCACTCGACAGGCTGCAATGGGATGCGCTGGTGCCGGGCGGCAACCCCTTCATGCGGCACGATTTCCTCACCGCGCTGGAGGATTCGGGCAGCGTGGGGGAAGGCACCGGGTGGCAGCCCCTGCCGCTGGTGATGGAGGATGCCGGCGGGCGCCTCCTCGCTGCCCTGCCGGCTTACGGCAAGAGCCACAGCCAGGGTGAATACGTGTTCGACCACGCCTGGTCCGATGCCTGGCACCGGGCGGGGGGTGACTATTATCCCAAGCTGCAGATCGCCGCGCCGTTCACGCCGGCCACCGGCCCCCGGGTGCTGGCGCACGACAAGGCGCATGCGCTGGCCCTGCTGAGGGCGGCGGAAACCGTCTGCCGGGACAGCGGCCTGTCATCAGCCCACGCGACCTTTGTCGAACCGGACCAGCACGCATGGTTTGAAGAGGCGGGTTGGCTGAAGCGCGAGGATATCCAGTTCCACTGGGTCAACCGCGGGTACGCCACGTTCGAGGAGTTCCTCGCCGCGCTGGCCTCGCGCAAGCGCAAGGCGGTGCGCAAGGAACGTGAAGCCGCGCAGCAGGGTATTGAAATCAGGCATCTTTCCGGAGCGGACATCAAGGCGCACCACTGGGATGCCTTCTGGCAGTTCTACCAGGATACCGGCGCCCGCAAGTGGGGCCGCCCCTACCTGACGCGCGCCGCGTTCGACCTGTTTTCGCAGCGGATGGGGGACAGCGTCCTCCTGGTCATGGCCTTCCAGGATGGGCAGGCCATTGCCGGGGCGCTCAACTTCATAGGGCGCGATGCGCTCTTTGGCCGGTACTGGGGGTGCCTGGTGGACAAGCCGTTCCTGCACTTCGAGCTGTGCTATTACCAGGCGATCGACGCCGCGCTAGAGCGGGGGCTCAAAAGGGTCGAAGCGGGCGCACAGGGCGGACACAAGCTGGCCCGCGGGTACGAACCCGTGGCCACCACCAGCTTCCACTACATCGCCGACCGGGGCTTCCGCGAAGCCGTGGCCGATTTCCTTGACCGGGAGCGGCGCGGTGTGGCGGCGGACCGGCTGTTCCTTGCCGACAGGGCCCCGTTCCGCAAGGGCTAGGGCAGCCGTCGGGGCAAGACCGCGTCAGGCGGCGCGGCAGTTCGCGGCGACAAGCCAGGCGCGTGCGCGGCGCTGGGCTTCGGCAATGTCGCGGGCGGTCATTTCATCCGACACGTCGGCGCGGCACCAGGCGGCTTCCTCGTGCCCGCGCGATGCGGCAAGGTTGAACCACTTGTGCGCCTCGATCAGGTCGCAGGCCGCGCCGTGGCTGCCGGTGGAATAGATCACCCCCAGGTCAAAGCAGGCGGAAATGTCCCCTTCGGCGGCGGCGGCCAGGCAATTGGCGACCAGCAAGTCGGCGCCGGACATGTCGGCCGGCTGGATCTTGGCAAACGTTTCGATCTTGGCGAGTTCCATGATCAATTACCCCCTGTGCGGCCGGCAATCCCTGTTGCCTGGCCTTCGCTGACCAAGGTTTTGATCATCGGGGTCAAGAAATGGTTAACGCTGCACGAAGATTTGTTCACCATGATATGTGAAATGCCCGCCCGCCGGCCCCATTCCGGCGTGGGATAAGTCCCCATTTGCGGCTTGTGCGCCCCAATCACGCCCACTATAGGCGCGGCTCACATCCGGCCTGGTCGAGGCTGCCTCAGATCCGAAAAACCGGGCAGGCACCCAATGACGCAGGGCAGGCCGGACCGGATTGGATGCGGAGTGTCTTAATGGCGTCGATTCCCCGAGACGACATCGATATCCTTGCCAAGGCGAAGCGGGCGCTGCCCGACGATTACGCCCCGCGCGAGGACGAAGAATACATGTCCGAAGCGCAGCTTGCCTATTTCCGGGTCATGTTGCTGGAATGGAAGCGTTCCATCCTCGAGGCATCGGTCGGCACCCTGCAGAACCTCCAGGACGGCCCCATCCGCGAGCCGGACCTGAATGACCGCGCCTCGTCCGAAACCGACTGGGGCATCGAACTGCGCACGCGGGACCGGCAGCGCAAGCTGATCGCCAAGATCGATTCAGCCCTGCGCCGGATCGACGAAGGGGATTATGGCTGGTGCGAAGTGACCGGCGACCCCATCGGCATCAACCGCCTGATCGCCCGCCCCATCGCCACCATGACGGTGGAAGCCCAGGCCGCGCACGAACGGCGTGAAAAGATTTCCCGCGACGACTGATCCGTTTCGGGACGGTTCTGACAGGCTGTGCCAGCCTTAAGGTTCCGTTAGCCATTGCGGCAGCAAACGGATGCGCGGGCGACAGTTGTGGTGCCTCCACCCGGGGAATTTGCCCCGGCCGGGGTGACCGGGTCCGCCGGATCGCTGGAGCAAAGGCAGGGCTAAAGGCAATGAATGACGTCGATACTCGCCAGGTGAACCGGGACAGCCTGTTCCTCCTCGCGCAGTTGCGGATTGACGGTCAGGAAGAGACCGCGCGAGTGAAGGTGCGCAACCTTTCGTCGGGCGGGATGATGGCTGAAGGGGCCATGCGCGTCGCGCGCGGGCAATTGGTCGCCGTTGAACTGCGCAATATCGGCTGGGTCGAAGGGACGGTGGCCTGGAAGCAGGATGACCGGTTCGGCATTGCCTTCATCGACGAAATCGATCCCCGCCTTGTGCGCGCGCCGGTTACCTCCGGTGACAACGCAGCGATCAGCGCCCCGCACCGCGCGCGCGTGATGGATGTGCAGCCGCGGGTCGATCCGGAGCGGGTCCGCAAGATCTGACGGGCACGTTCCGGCCGCAAGGCCGGGTTGCCGGTCAAGCCGGCGTCATGTCTTGCACCTGCGAGGTTGAAGCTGCCGCCCGCCGGCCTTAAGCCTGTCGGCATGGTCCGTGCTTTTCCCCTAGCCCTGCTATGTGCCGCCAGCCTGGCCCTGGCAGGTTGCGGGTCAGGCGATGACGGCAACGTCGACGTCGTGTTCATGGAAAGCGAAGGCAGCCTGTTTTCCAACGGCGTGCGCCTGTCATCGGGCGGGCAGCACGTGCGCGCCGCCACCCGATCCGGCCTTGTCGCGCTGGATGCCAATGGCGAAGTGGTCCCCGCGCTGGCGGATCGCTGGAACGTGATCGAAAACGGCAGCATCTTCGTGTTCCGACTGCGCGAGGGCACGTGGCCGGGGGGTGAGGAACTGACGGCGGCCAGCGTGCGCGAGGCGTTGCTGGCCCAGATCCGGTCGCTCAGGGGCACCTCGCTGGGCCTTGACCTGGTGCCGATCGACGAAGTGCGCGCCATGGCCGGGCGCGTGGTGGAAATCCGCCTGGCCAGCCCCATGCCCGACCTGCTGCAACTGCTCGCCCAGCCCGAACTCGGCCTCAAGCACGGCGAGGGCGAAACCGGCCCGATGGTGCTGGAGCGGGGGGAAGAAGGGGCCGTGCTGACCATGCGCCCGCCGCTGGAGCGCGGCCTGCCGGAAGAGGAAGGCTGGCGCGATGACGTGCGCGATATCCGGGTTTCGGGCATGGAGCCGCGCGCCGCGATTGCCCGGTTCGACGAGGGCGATATCGAGGTGGTGCTGGGCGGCAGGCTCGACAATCTCCCGCTGGCGGACCTTGGCCCGCTGTCGCGCGGCACGGTGCGGCTGGATCCCGCCATCGGCCTGTTCGGCCTGCGCGTGCGGCGCGAACGCGGCGCGCTGGCCACGCCTGAACTGCGCGAGGCGCTGGCCATGGCGATTGAACGGCCGGCGCTGGCCGCCGCGTTCAACGTGGGCGGCTGGGTGCCCACCACCCGCGTCGTCGCGCCCGACCTGCCGGACGATCCGGGCCTTGCGGGGGAGCGCTGGCAGGGCCGGTCGATCGATCAACTGCGCCAGGTCGCCGCCAGACGGCTGGCCGGGCTGCCGGGGGGTGACCGCCGCCTGACGCTGGCCATTGGCGACAGTCCCGGCGAACAGCTGCTCATGCGCGAACTAGCGCGCCAGCTGGCCACGGTGGGCATCACCCTGGTCAGGGCGCGGGGCGAGGCGGGGGCAGACCTCGCGCTGGTGGACCGGGTGGCGCGCTATCCCTCGCCGCGCTGGTTCCTCAACCAGTTCAACTGCATCCTGGAGGACGGCCTGTGCAGCGTGGAGGCCGACCGGCTGGCCAGCCGCGCGCTTGACGAACGCGATCCGGTGTTGCGGGCGCAGCTGATGGGGCAGGCGGAAAACGCGCTGGCCGGGGCCAATGTCTACATCCCCTTCGGCTCACCGCTGCGCTGGTCGCTGGTGCGCGGCAACGTGGATGGCTTTGCCCCCAACCTGTGGGGATTCCACCCCTTGCCGGACATGGCTGTCATACCCAGATAACACGCTGCCGCCAGACGGCATCGCATACGAAGGTATTGCCCGTGGTTGACATGCAAGGTTCCACCGCCCGCAAGGCCCGGCCGCTCACCGCAGAGTTGCCGCTGGGCAACGATCCTGCCTCGGTCCGCAAGCGGATAGAGGCGCTGGAAATGCTGCTGGAGCGGTCCATCACCATTCCCGTGATCAACCGTCCGGTGGGGCTTGATGCCATTGCCGGGCTGGTGCCCGTGGCGGGTGACCTGCTGACTGCCGCGATGGGCGCCTACATCGTGTGGGAAGCGCGCAACCTTGGCATGCCGAAGTGGAAGCTGTGGCGCATGGCGGGCAACGTGCTGTTTGACAGTGCGGTGGGCGCGGTGCCCGTGGCGGGGGACCTGTTCGACTTCCTGTTCCGTTCGAACAGCCGCAACCTCAGGATCGTGAAGCGCCACCTCGACAGGCATCACCCGGCGCAGATGGTGATCGACGGCTGACGCTACTCTTCCAGTTCGATGTCCCAGTAGAGCCAGTCCCGCCAGGTTTCGTGCAGGTAACCGGGCGGGAAGCTCTTGCCGTGCTGGTGCAACTGCCAGGTTGTCGGGCGGATCGGCTGCACGTGCAGCGCCATGCCCGCTTCGCGCGGGGTGCGCCCGCCCTTCCTCATGTTGCACGGCGCGCAGGCGGTGGCGATGTTTTCCCAGCTGGTACGCCCGCCCAGCCGGCGCGGGACCACGTGGTCAAAGGTCAGGTGGTCCCCGCTGCCGCAATACTGGCAGGCGAACCTGTCGCGCAGGAACAGGTTGAAGCGGGTGAAGGCGGGGAACTCCGATGGCTTCACGTACTGGCGCAGCGCGATGACGCTGGGGATCTTCATGTCCAATGACGGGGAGTGGACCTCCCGTTCGTAACTGGCGACGATGTCCACCCGCTCCAGGAACACCGCCTTGATCGCCGTCTGCCACGGCCACAGGCTGAGCGGGTAGTAGGAGAGCGGGGTATAGTCCGCGTTGAGAACCAGCGCCGGGCAGCTCTCCGGCCGCCGGGCGGGGTCCTCCATCGCGCTGCGGAACTGGCTGGCGCGGTCGATCAGTTCGGCCTTGAACACGGTTGATGTGTCCTTCCTGACTGGGGCGAATGGACCATTTGCACCTATCTGCGTCAACCCTGTTACAAGCCGCCAATCCACAGGATCGTAAGCGATTCGGCAGCAGGCAAGGGCGGGTGCGGCGCATGGAAGTGACGAGGTTTGCGCCCAGCCCAAATGGCTCGCTGCACCTGGGGCACGCGTTTTCGGCCATCGTGGCGCATGATCTGGCGCGCGCACGGGGCGGGCGGTTCCTGCTGCGGATCGAGGACATTGATGGCGCCCGGTCCCGCGCCGGACTGGCGGACGAATTCCGCGCCGATCTCGCCTGGCTGGGGCTGGAGTGGGAGGAAGTGCCCGCGCAAAGCACCCGCGTGGCCGCCTATGCTGCGGCGGCGGAGCGGCTGCGGGACATGGGTCTGCTCTACCCCTGTTCCTGCACCCGGGCGCAAGTGGCGGCGGCGGCCAGCGCCACCGGGCCGGATGGGCCGGTCTATTCCGGCACCTGCAAGGCCCATCCGCCCGCCGCGGGCGAAGCGGTCGCCTGGCGGCTGGACGTGGCCCGCGCGCTGGCGTTGACGGGGCCGCTGACGTGGGACGATGAACTGGCGGGCGTGCAGCAGGCCCGGCCCGATCTTGGCGGGGACGTGGTGCTGGTGCGCAAGGATGCCGATACGCCCGCCTCCTACCACCTGGCCGTGACGGTGGACGATGCGGCGGACGGGGTCACGCTGGTCACGCGCGGGGCTGACCTGTTCGCCGCCAGCCATGTCCACCGGCTGTTGCAGGAACTGCTTGGTCTGCCAGTGCCGCGCTGGCACCATCACGCCTTGCTGGTGGATGTGGCGGATGGTCGCAAGCTGGCCAAGCGGCGCGGCTCCCCCTCGCTGGCGGACCGGCGGCGCGCGGGGGAAGACGGCCTCGCCCTGGCCGCTTCCCTGCGCATGGGCGAAATGCCGGGTGGAATTGTCCTCGCGGCAGGCCTACATGGGGAGCCATGAACTGGCTTCTCACCCTCCTCATCATCGGCCTTGTCATCATGGTCGTCGTCTCGCTGGTGCGCGGGATCGTGGCTTTCCTGCAGACGACCAAGATCGATCTGGAGAACCAGGATAACGCCGATCACATCGCGCTGATGCACGCCAAGCAGAACAAGGCGATGTTCAACCGCGTGAAGTACCAGGCACTGGCCATCGTGGTGGTCATCGTGCTGATCCTGGCCAACCGCTAAGCGCTGCCGGGGCCGGGCCGGGAAGAGGGCGGGCGTGGTCAGGCTCAACCGCATCTACACCCGCACGGGCGACGATGGCACCACCGGCCTCGTCGATGGCTCGCGCCTGCCCAAGCACGCGCCGCGGCTCGAAGCGGTGGGCGCGGTGGACGAGGCGAACGCGGCGCTGGGCCTGGCCGCATTGGCCCTGACGGGCGATCATGCGACTGATGTCACCCGCATCCAGAACGACCTGTTCGACCTTGGCGCCGACCTCGCCACGCCGGGGGAGGATTTCGCGCCGTCCGAAATGGTGCTGCGCATCGTGCCCGCGCAAGTCGCCTGGCTGGAGGCGCGGATCGATGCGGTGAACGCCCATCTCGCCCCGCTGACCAGCTTCATCCTGCCCGGTGGGAGCGAGGCGGCCGCCCGCCTCCACCTCGCCCGCACCCAGGCCCGCCGTGCCGAACGGGCGATGGTGGCGCTTGCCGAAGGCGAGCCTGTGAACCCGGCGGCGCTTGCCTATATCAACCGCCTGTCAGATTACCTCTTCGTCCTGTCGCGCGCCGTCAACGGCAATGGCGCTGGCGACGTTTTGTGGCGGCCCGGCGCGGGACGCTGAGGCGGAAACCTGCGACCTCGGCTGAGTGCCTCAGCCCGCCTCAGCCGCCTGCTGCTTCAGCCGGTAAAGCAGGTCCAGCGCATCGCGCGGGGTAAGTGCGTCAATGTCCAGCGCGGCCAGCGTGTCGCGCAGCGCATCGCACTGCTCCTCTTCCGCCTGGGCGGCGGCGGCGAACAGCGGCAATTCGCCCAGGCCTGCCGCCAGTCCGCCGGTTTGCGCCCGGCCTTTCTCCAGCTTGTCCAGCACAGCCTTGGCCCGCGCCACCACCGGCGGGGGCACGCCTGCAAGGCGCGCCACTGCAAGGCCATAGGACCGGTCCGCCGCGCCTTCGGCAAGTTCGTGCAACAGTACCAGATCGCCCTTCCACTCCTTGGCGCGCACGTGGTGCAACGAGAGAGCGGGGCAGGTTTCCGCCAGCCGCGCCATTTCGTGATAGTGCGTGGCGAACAGGCAGCGGCTGCGGTTCACCTCGTGGATCGCCTCGGCCACGGCCCAGGCCAGGGCCAGCCCGTCATAAGTGGATGTGCCGCGCCCCACTTCGTCCAGGATCACGAAGCTGCGTTCCCCCGCCTGGGCAAGGATTGCGGCGGTTTCCACCATCTCCACCATGAAGGTGGACCGGCCGCGCGCCAGGTTGTCCGCCGCGCCCACGCGGGAGAACAGGCGATCGACCAGCCCGATGCGCGCCGCCTGCGCGGGCACGAAGCCGCCCGCCTGCGCCTGCAGCACGATCAGCGCATTTTGCCGCAGGAAGGTGGACTTGCCGCCCATGTTGGGGCCGCCCACCAGCCACAGCCGGTCCTGCGGGGTCAGCGTGCAATCGTTGGCCACGAACCGCTCGCCCGCTTTCGCTAGCGCCGCTTCCACCACCGGGTGCCGCCCGCCGGTGATGGCGAGGGAGGCGTCATCGGTGATCTCCGGCCGGCACCAGAGGCCTTCAGCCGCCCGCTCTGCCTGCCCGGCGGCCACGTCCAGCCGGGCAAGGGCGGCGGCGGTTGCGGCAATGGCTTCGCGGGCCGCGCTGACGGCGGCCACCAGTTCCTCGAAATGCGCTTCTTCCGCCGCCAGCGCGTGCCCGCCTGCCTGCGCGATGCGGCTGGCTTCCTCGTGCAGTTGCAGCGAATTGAACCGCACCGCGCCCGCCATTGTCTGCCGGTGGGTGAAGCCGCTGTCCGGCGCCATCAGCACATCGGCCCGGGCGGCGGGCACTTCGATGAAATAGCCCAGCACCCCGTTGTGTCTGATCTTCAGCGCGGCAATGCCCGTCTCCGCCTTGTAGCGGGCTTCCATCGCCGCAATCGCGCGCCGGGCATTGCCCGATACCTCGCGCAGTTCGTCTAGCGCATGATCGTACCCCCCGGCGATGTAGCCGCCCTGGCTCCGCTCCGTAGGCGGGGTGGGGACGAGCGCGCGGGAGAGCAGGTCCGTCAGCGCCCCGTGGCCCGTCAGGCGTGGCAGCAGGCGTTCCAGCAGCGCGGGCTTGTCGGGCCGGGCGGCAAGCAGGCCGTGCAGGCGGCGGGCTTCGGCCAGGCCATCGCGCACCTGGCCCAGATCGCGCGGAGAGCCGCGCCCGGCCACGATGCGGCCCAGCGCCCGGCCCAGGTCCGGGATCGCACGCAGCAGGCCGCGCATGTCGGCGCGCAGAAGGGGATCGCGGTGAATCTCGCTCACCAGCGCCAGCCGCTCCTCAATCGCCGCGCGGTCGGTCAGCGGGGCGGAAAGGTCTTCGGCCAGCAGCCGCGCGCCCGCGCCGGTCACGCAGCGATCTACTTCCGCCAGCAGCGATCCGGCGCGCCCGCCGTTCTGCGCGGCGGTGATTTCCAGGCTCTGCCGCGTGGCCTCGTCCATCGCCATGGTCGCGCCGCTCGCCCGCGCCACCGGGGGCAGCAGCAGCGGCAGTTTGCCGCGTCCGGCATGGTCGAGATAGGCAACCAGCCCGCCCGCCGCCGCCAGCATGGCCCGGCTGAACTGGCCGAAGCCGTCCAGCGTGGCAACGCCATGCACGCGCTTCAGCCGCGCTTCGCCTTCGTCACTGGCAAAATCCGCGCGTGGGCGCGGGATGGCATCCACGGGCAGCGCGGGGGCGTCGGCCGGCCATTCATCGCTTGCCACCAGTTCGCTGGGGGAGAGGCGGGCCAGCACCGCGCCAAGCTCTGCCGCGGCGCATTCCTCCAGCTCCATCCGCCCGGTGGAAATGTCGCAAGATGCCACCCCGCAGTTGCCCCGGACATGGGCGACAGCGGCCAGCAGGTTGGCCCGGCGGGGCTCCAGCAGCGCCTCTTCGGTCAAGGTGCCGGCGGTGACGAAGCGGAGGATCTCGCGCTTCACCAGCGCCTTGGAGCTGGGGGTGCCTTCGCGCTTGGCCCGCTCCTTGGCCTCGTCCGGCGTTTCCACCTGCTCGGCAATGGCCACGCGGCATCCGGCGCGGATCAGGCGGGCAAGGTACCCTTCGGCCGAATGCACCGGCACCCCGCACATCGGCACGGGTTCACCCCCGTGTTCGCCCCGGCTGGTCAGCGCGATGTCCAGCACGGCCGCGGCCGTCTTCGCATCCTCGAAGAACAGTTCGAAGAAGTCCCCCATGCGGTAGAACAGCAGGCAATCGCCCGCTTCGCGCTTGAGCGCATGGTATTGCTGCATCATGGGAGTGGGCTGGGCAGACATTGCGCGGCAGGTAAGCGGCATGTGTGCGATTCGGGAAGGGCGGGGGCCAAGCTTTCCCCTATCGCGCGCGGCCATTGCGCACTAATGGGAACCCAACCATCTGGGGCACACACGGAGGATCACCTTGGCCGAGAAGACCAGCGATTTCACCGCGCGCGAGGCGCTGTTCTACCACGAGACGATCCGCCCCGGTAAGATCGAGATCGTGGCCAGCAAGCCGATGGCGACGCAGCGCGACCTGTCGCTGGCCTATTCGCCCGGCGTGGCCGTGCCGGTGAAGGCGATTGCCGAAAACCCGGCCGATGCCTTCCGCTACACCGCCAAGGGCAACCTGGTGGCGGTGATTTCCAACGGCACCGCCATCCTTGGCCTCGGCAACCTCGGTGCGCTCGCCTCGAAGCCGGTGATGGAAGGCAAGGCGGTGCTGTTCAAGCGCTTTGCCGATGTCGACGCGATCGACCTTGAGCTGGCGACGGAAGACCCGGATGCCTTCATCAATGCCGTTGCCCTGCTGGAACCCAGCTTTGGCGGCATCAACCTGGAAGACATCGCCGCGCCCGCCTGCTTCATCATCGAACAGGCTTTGCGGGAACGGATGAAGATCCCGGTCATGCACGATGATCAGCACGGCACGGCGATCATTTCCGCCGCTGGCCTGCTCAACGCCTGCCACCTCACCGGCCGCAAGCTGGAAGACGTGAAGGTGGTGGTCAACGGCGCGGGTGCTGCGGCCATCGCCTGTACGGCGCTCATCAAGGCGATGGGCGTGCGGCACGAAAACGTGCTGATGTGCGACCGGTCCGGCGTGATCTATCCGGGGCGCGAGAACGTGGACCAGTGGAAGAGCGCGCACGCGGTTGCCACCGAATGCCGTACGCTGGAAGAAGCGCTGGTGGGGGCGGACATCTTCCTGGGCCTGTCGGCCAAGGATGCCCTGAAGCCGGAATGGGTGCTGAAGATGGCGGACCAGCCGATCATCTTCGCCATGGCCAACCCGGACCCGGAAATCACGCCCGATGCGGCCAAGGCCGTGCGCCCGGATGCCATCGTGGCGACGGGACGCAGCGACTATCCCAACCAGGTCAACAACGTGCTGGGCTTCCCGTTCATCTTCCGCGGCGCGCTGGACGTGCGGGCAACGACGATCAACGAGGAAATGAAGATCGCCGCCGCCGAAGCCATTGCCGACCTCGCCCGCCAGCCGGTGCCGGAGGAAGTGGCCGCCGCCTATGGCCAGAACCACCAGTTCGGGCGCGATTACATCATCCCCGCCCCGTTCGATCCGCGCCTGATGGAAACGGTTTCCGCCGCCGTCGCCAAGGCGGCGATGGACAGCGGCGTGGCGCAGCAGCCGATCGCCGATTTCGACGCCTACCGCCACCAGCTCAAGAGCCGGATGAACCCGACCACCTCGGTGCTGACCTCGGTCTACACGGAAGTGAAGAACAACCCCAAGCGGGTGATCTTTGCCGAGGCGGAGGAGGAAGTGGTGCTGCGCGCCGCCATCCAGTACCGCGATTTCGGCTATGGCACTCCGGTGCTGGTGGGCCGGACCGAACGTGTGTCCGCCAAGCTCAGGGAACTGGGCGTGGATCCCGCCGGCTACGAGATCCAGAACTCGGTGGAAAGCGACCTGGTCCCGCAGATGGCGGAGCGGCTGTACGCCAAGCTGCAACGGCGCGGCCATACCGAGCGGGATGTGCGCCGCATGGTCAACCAGGATCGCAACATCTTTGCCAGCCTGCTGCTGGAACTGGGCCACGGCGATGCGATGATCACTGGCATTACGCGCACCTTTGCCCAGTCCATGCGCGAAGTCAGCCGCGTGCTGGGGCCGAAGGCGGGCTGCGTGCCGTTTGGCGTGCACATGATGATCGGCAAGACGCAGACGACCTTCATGGCCGACACCACGATCAACGAGCGGCCCAGCGCTGCCGAACTGGCGCATATCGCGAAGGAAACCGCCGCCGTGGCGCGCCGCCTGGGGCATGAGCCGCGGGTGGCCTTCCTGTCCTATTCCACCTTCGGCAACCCGCCGGGCAAGTGGCTGGAAAACATCCGTGACGCAGTGGCCATCCTCGATGCGGAAGATCCCGGCTTCGAATACGAAGGCGAAATGGCGCCCGATGCGGCGCTGAACCGGCACGTGATGAAGCTGTACCCGTTCAGCCGCCTGTCCGGCCCGGCCAACGTCCTCATCATGCCCGGCCTGCAAAGCGCCAACCTTTCGGCCAAGCTGCTGCGCGAGCTGGGGGGCAATGCCACCATCGGCCCGATGCTGATCGGCATGGAAAAGCCGGTGCAGATCGCCCCGATGACTGCCGCCGCGCCCGACCTGCTGACGCTGGCGGTGCTGGCAGCGGCAGGGGTGGTGGGCTGATAAGCCGGGCGCGGGCGCGTTAGCCGTCTGCCCGCCATGCCCCCGGTTGCAGCCCGTCCAGCGTCCACTCCCCGATCGCCTCGCGCACCAGCCGCAAGGTCGGGTGGCCGACCGCGGCGGTCATCCGGCGCACTTGCCGGTTGCGGCCTTCGCGGATCGTCAGCCGCAGCCAGCTGTCGGGCACGGTCTTGCGGAACCGCACGGGCGGATCGCGCGGCCACAGGTCCGGCGGTGAAATCGCTGCCACTGTCGCTGGCAGGGTCATGCCGTCCTTCAGCATAGTGCCCTGGCGCAAGCGGTCGAGCGCGGCCTCATCGGGTTCGCCCTCCACTTGCACCAGATAGGTCTTGGGCAGTTTGAAGCGCGGATCAGCAATGCGCGCCTGCAGCCGCCCGTCATCGGTCAGCAGCAACAGGCCTTCGCTATCACGGTCGAGCCGCCCGGCGGGGTAAACGCCCGGCAGGTCGATGAAATCAGCAAGCGTCGGCCTGGGCGGCCCGCCCGGCTCCGGGCTGAACTGGCACAGCACGCCGTAAGGCTTGTTGAACAAGATCAGGGTCACGCGTGCGGCCTATTCCAGCGCCAGCGCGCCCATGCTGGCCAAGGTGGCGACCAGCGCGGCGCCATCATCCGACAGCCCGGCCGCCCGATCAATCGTGCCCTCGTTGCACAGCCGCATGGCCAGCGCCGCTTCGGCACCGGCGCAATCGAATGATTGCCCATCCACGCACAGCAACACCGCGCCATCCGGTTGTCGAATATAGGCGAACCGGCTGGCCGGATTGCGGGTGATAACGGCACCTTGCGCCAGCCCGGCTTGCACCGCGCCGGGCGAAACCGCCTGTTCAGGCCGCCAATCGATATCGGGATATTTGGGCTGGCTGCCATATGCGGCAAACCAGCGGGCAAACGCGGTGCGATCACCCAGCGCATCGAGCACCAGGCCGTGCAGCCGGTCCAGCGCCTGCGGGGAAATCTCACCCGGATGGGCGGAGGCCGCAAGATCGGGATCGGTATAACGCTGCTCGTCTGCCAGCCCTTCAACAGCGTGATCGGCCCAGTTTTCGACCAGTTCAGCCACTGACGGGGCACGAAAACCGATCGAATAGGTCATGCAATCGTCCGTCAGTGCAACCCCGTCGTGCGCCACGCCGGGCGGCACATAAAGGATATCGCCCGGATCAAGATCCCATTCCCCGGCCACATCAAATCCGGCCAGCAGGCACAAGTCCTCGTGCGGGAGCAGGGGGGTATCGGCAGTGCATTTCGGCCCCACCTGCCATCGTCGCCGACCAAGACCCTGGATCAGGAACACGTCATACTGGTCAAAATGCGGCCCCACCCCACCGCCGGTTACGGCATAGCTGACCATGACATCATCGATCCGCCAATCAGGCACGAAGCGGAACGGCGCGATCAGCGCGGCGACGGCGGGCACATGGTGATCCACCGCCTGCACCAGCAGGGTATAAGTCTCGGCCGCGATCTCGCCAAAGCGAGCTTCCGGCAAAGGGCCGCTTTCAAGCAGGGGCGCATCATCCTTGCGGATCACCAGCCGGGATTCGACCCCTTCTTCGCAAGCCAGACCGGCCAGTTCATCAGGTTCCAGCGGATTGCTCCACTCGTCCCACGGGTTGCGGATGATGACCGGCTGCTTCTGCCAGTATTCACGCAGGAACGTGGCGATATCGAAATGGGCCAGCCTCATGCCGCAGCCATACCGCCGGACGTACGGCGGCGGTAACGGAAGTACCACACCTCGTGCCCGTAAACCGTGCGGGCCTTGTGTTCGTAGCGCGTTTCCGGCCAGCCGGAGGGGCGCACCTGCCAGCTTTCCGGCCCGGTCACCTGCCATTCGAACGGGCCATCCGGGCCGGTGAAGCGGCGCATCACCATCAGGGCGTGGCGCACATAGACCGCGTGATCGGTGCCGAAGCGGAATTCCCCGCCCGGCTTCAGCTTGCGGGCGAACAGGGCCACCGGCCCATCGTTCATCATCCGCCGCTTGGCATGGCGCGCTTTCGGCCAGGGATCGGGGTGCAGCAGGTAGAGCATCGTCAGGCTGCCGTCCGGAATCCGCTCCAGCACCTGTAGCGCATCCCCATGGTGGATGCGCACATTGCCCAGGTTGCCGTCGCGCACGTGGGTCAGTGCCTGGGCCACCCCGTTGACGAAGGGTTCCGCGCCGATGAAGCCGTGATCGGGCAACAGGTCCGCGCGGTAGGCCATGTGCTCCCCCCCGCCAAAGCCGATTTCGAAGTGCAGCGGGCAATCGGTGCCGAACAGCCCCTTGGCCGTCACCGGGCCTTCTGTTGGCACGGCGATACGCGGCAGGAAATTGTCTACCAGGTCCTGCTGCCCGGCGCGCAGGGGCTTGCCCTGGGCGCGGCCATAGAGGCGGTTGAGCGTGGTGGGATCGCCGGATTTGTGTGCAGTCATGCGGCGGGCGGTTAGGCGGCCATGATCGCGCAGGCAAGAAAAACGGCCCGCCTTTGGCAAGACGGGCCGCTTCGCTGTGTTACTGGCCGTGTGTGCCGTGGCCCCGCTCAGGCGGCTTCGGCTTCGGTGTTTTCGTCGCGCAGCACGTAGCCGCGGCCCCACACCGTTTCGATGTAGTTCTCGCCGCCGCAGGCGCTCGACAGCTTCTTGCGCAGCTTGCAGATGAACACGTCGATGATCTTGAGTTCCGGTTCGTCCATGCCGCCATACAGGTGGTTGAGGAACATTTCCTTGGTCAGCGTGGTGCCCTTGCGGAGCGAAAGCAGCTCCAGCATGGCGTATTCCTTGCCGGTCAGGTGCACGCGGGCGCCATCCACTTCCACGGTCTTGGCGTCGAGGTTCACCGCCAGCTTGCCGGTGCGGATGACCGACTGGCTGTGGCCCTTGGAACGGCGCACCACGGCATGGATGCGGGCCACCAGTTCATCGCGGTGGAAAGGCTTGGTCACGTAGTCGTCCGCGCCGAAGCCGAAGGAACGCACCTTGCTGTCCATTTCCGAGATGCCGGACAGGATCAGCACCGGGGTCTGCACCTTGGCGACGCGGAGCTTCTTGAGCACGTCATACCCGTGCATGTCGGGCAGGTTCAGATCCAGCAGGATGATGTCGTAATCGTACAGCTTGCCCAGATCCAGGCCCTCTTCGCCGAGGTCCGTCGAATAGACGTTAAAGCCCTCGGCCGTGAGCATCAGTTCGATCGCCTTGGCGGTCGTGGGTTCGTCTTCGATCAGCAGCACGCGCATTGCGGTGTCCCCTTGCTTGCCCGGCGGTAACGCCCTCTTAGGAGAGGTTGCCGTTAATTAACCACAACGCTTCTCACTAAAAAAGGTTAATAAGAGATTTAAGCCGGTATCGGTTTCAATTGAGCCTTTCTACCCCCCAGGTGTTTTTTCCTCTCTCAAGGCGCGCGGACCTGCTCCCATGCCAGGGGAAGTTCCTTGATCTGGATCAGTCGGCCGCCCTCGAAAATCAGACTGCGGCCAGCTTCTTCTGCCGCCGTCGCTGCACACTTGACCCAAGGCCGATTGCCTCGCGGTATTTCGCCACCGTGCGCCGGGCCAGTTCGAAGCCTTCGGCCTTCAGCATGTCCACCAGGGTATCGTCGGACAGGATAGCATCGGCCTTCTCGGCATCGATCAGCGCCTTGATGCGCGCCTTCACCGCCGCCGCGCTGGCCCCTTCGCCGTCCGTGCTGCCCACCCCGCTGGTGAAGAAGTATTTCAGTTCGAACGTGCCGCGGTCGCAATGCAGGTACTTGTTGCTGGTCACGCGGCTGACGGTGCTTTCGTGCATCTCGATCGCCTCGGCCACGCGGGCCAAGGTCAGCGGCCTGAGCTCCGAAACGCCGCGGCGGAAGAAGCCGTCCTGCTGCTTCACGATTTCGGCGGCCACTTTCAGGATGGTCTTCTGCCGCTGGTCCAGCGCCTTGATCAGCCAGTTGGCATCGGCCAGCTTTTCGCTCAGCCAGGCCTTGCTGGCCTTGTCCGCGCAGCCCTGCCGCAGTTCGACATAGTAATCGCGGTTGACGATCAGCCGGGGCAGGGTCGCCTGGTTGATCTGGAGATCCCACCCGCCCCCGGCCGTGGCGGTGACAAGGATATCGGGCACCACCGGTGCGCGTTCCCCGCGGCCGAACCTGAGGCCGGGCTTGGGATCATAGCCGCGCAGTTCCGCCATCATTTCGGCGAAATCCTCGTCATCCACATTGCAGATGCGCTTCAGCTGCGCCACGCTGCCCTTGGCCAGCAGGTCAAGGTTGGCGAGCAGCACCTGCATGCAGGGATCGTGACGGTCCGCCTCTTTCGCTTGCAGCGCCAGGCATTCGGCAAGCGTGCGCGCGCCAACGCCGGTGGGATCGAGCGACTGGACAAGGTCCAGCGCATCCTCCGCTTCGGCCAGGGTAATGCCAAGGTCCGCCGCCACTTCGCGCAAGTGGACCGGGAGGTAGCCCGCCTCGTCCAGCAGGCCGATGATGTGGCGGGCGATGAAGGCCTGCCGCGCATCGCGTGCGGCCGGGCCGACCTGCTCTTCCAGATGGGTGGCAAGATCAACGTCAGGCGCGCCGTGATCATCGATGTCCGGGCCATCCTCGCCCGGCGCAGAACCGCCTGCGGCCGACCAGTCGCCAGAATCATGGTCGCCGGTGTCGCGGTCCCGGTCCAGCGCATCGGGATCGATGTCGAGCGGCGCATCGGCCTCGCCCGCGCCGGCCAGCATCAGTTCGTCCGCCGTGGCCGGCTCGGGTGTCTCTGGTGGTGCATCCACCACTTGCATTTCCCCGGCGTCGAGCAGCGGATTGCTCTCCAGCGCCTCGCCAATGAAGGTCTCGATCTCCAGGTTCGACAGCGCCAGCAGCTTGATCGCCTGCTGCAACTGCGGCGTCATCACCAGCGATTGGGATTGCCTGAGATCGAGGCGGGGGCCCAGGGCCATGGTTCAGCCCGCGGCTGTCCGTCTGAATGGCGCGGTCACAGCGTGAAGCTTTCGCCCAGGTACAGGCGGCGCACGTCCTCGTCCGCCACCAGTTCTTCCGGGCTGCCGGCAAACAGGACCTGCCCGCCATAGATGATGCAGGCACGGTCCACGATGTCGAGCGTTTCGCGGACGTTGTGATCGGTGATCAGCACGCCGATGCCGCGCCGCTTCAGGTCCTTCACCAGGTCGCGGATGTCACTGATCGACAGCGGATCGATCCCGGCGAAGGGTTCGTCCAGCAGCATGATGCTTGGCTTGGCGGCCAGCGCGCGGGCAATCTCGCAGCGGCGCCGTTCCCCGCCGGACAGCGCCATGGCCGGGCTGTCGCGCAGGCGGGTGATGTGGAATTCCTCCAGCAGCCGCTCCAACTCCTGCTCGCGCACGGCCTTGTCCGGCTCCACCATTTCCAGCACGCAGTTGATGTTTTGCTCCACCGTCATGCCACGGAAGATGCTGGTTTCCTGCGGCAGGTAGCCCAGCCCCAGGATGGCGCGGCGGTACATCGGCAGGCGGGTGACATCGACGCCGTCCATCAGGATGCGGCCCGAATCGGGGCGGACGAGGCCCATGATCGAATAGAAGCAGGTGGTCTTGCCCGCGCCGTTGGGGCCCAGCAGGCCCAGCACTTCGCCCTTGGCCACGGTGAGCGAGATGTCGGTCAGCACCGCGCGCTTGTCATAGCTCTTGGCGATGGAAATGACTTCCAGCCCACCCTGCGGCGGCAGTTCCGGGGCGGCACTGGCGGTGGTTGCGGCGGCGTCGGCGATGCTGGTCATGCCTGACATCTAGCACCTCTGGCGCGGCTTTGAAGCGGCAATTGGCAGGATTCCTGCATGGGCCCAGACGTTTGGGTGTCGCTGAACCCGGCTTGTGCAATTTTGTTACGCAAGATGAACCTGCGATTTAGCACTCTTGCCAGTAGCGCGCAGACTTGTAATAACATGTATCAAAGGCCGCGCTGACGGCCAGGTCACGGTCAAAACAGCCGGGCCACGGCGAGAGGGGTAAAAGCCCCCGGCTGCAAGAGTTGGAGAGGAGGAGCGCATATGGGCAAGGCGCTGCAAGGCAAGCCGGCGGCCGATTTCCCGGCAAACCCGGGCTTTTCCGCTGGAGAAGCCGGGGCCGGGGGGCGTCCGCTGGACTGGCGCAAGCGGATGAGTGACCACGTCGCCTGGTCGCTGCTGGTTTACACCGCGATCCAGATCATCGCCAACGCGGTGGCGCTGACGGGCGGCAGTCACGCTAGCATCCTGCCCTATTTTGCCCTGGTCATCCTGGTGCTGGCCGTCATCCCCGGCTGGCGCCTGTTCGAAGCCCGCTGGAGCGAACTGGGCGATGCCGAGGCTGCCGATCCATCGCTGGCCGGCGCCTATGCGCGGGACCGCGCGCTGATCTGGCTTGCCGCGCTGACGCTGCCGGTACTGATGACCGGGTTCTTCAAGCTGGTGGAAGCGGCGGTCGCATGAACGACGCCAGGAAGGGTTAAACCCGTCCCTTACAGGACTTGGGGGCAGGCGGCCCCGCGCGGGGGGCGCGGGGCCGTTTGCTTATCCGGCATTCTGGCCCGCGCGGGTGGCGCGGGGCAGTTCGCTTATCGGGGATCTGGCCCGCGCGGGGGTCAGGCCTTCTTGGCCGCTTCGTAGCGTTCGATCGCTTCCAGCGTGATGCGGCGCGCTTCGGCGGCATCGCCCCAGGCGCCCACGCGAACCCACTTTTCGGCTTCCAGGTCCTTGTAGTGGGTGAAGAAGTGTTCGATCTGCTGCAGCACGATGCTGGGCAGGTCCTGCCGCTCGCCCACGTCCGAATAATACGGGAAGGTGGAATCCACCGGCACGCAGATCAGCTTTTCATCGCCGCCGTGCTCGTCTTCCAGGTTCAGCACGCCGATGGGGCGGGCGCGCACCACGCAGCCGGGGATGAACGGGCTGCGCGCAATCACCAGCGCGTCCAGCGGGTCACCATCGGGCGAAAGGGTATGCGGCACGAAGCCGTAGTTCGCCGGATAGCGCATCGGCGTGTGCAGGATGCGATCCACGAACAGGGCGCCGCTGGCCTTGTCGAATTCGTACTTCACCGGTTCGCCGCCGGTCGGCACTTCGATGATGACGTTCAGGCTTTCGGGCGGATTGTCGCCCACCGGAATGTGTTCAATACGCATGGATGGTTCCGACTTCCCAATTGATCGGCGCTTTGGCCTGTTTGCGGGTTTATGACGGCACCCCCTCCCAAGTGCCGTGCCGTTAGACGAGATGCGCGGCCATTGCCACAGGCCAATTGCGCCGGCGTTAAATTCGGGTCATCCTAACAATCGTGACAATTTGCCGGGCAGGAGTCGCGCTGAAGGACGGCTCCGCCTGCGGGAGAAGGAGCAAGACTCATGCATGTTGGCCTGGCCAGTGGCTTCGCGCACCAGCGCGGCGACACCTACGATGATGCGCGCCTGGTGCGCGAGGAGGTGGACAACCTCGTCTATGCCGAAGAGCTGGGCTTCGATTCGGTGTGGATCACCGAACACCACTTTTCCGATTACTCTGTCTCCAACGATCCGCTGCAACTGCTCACCTGGGTGGGCGCGCGCACCAAAAGGGTGAAGCTGGGCACCCAGTGCATCATCGTGCCCTGGCACAACCCGGTGCGGCTGGCCGAATATATCATCAACCTCGATATCCTGTCCGGCGGGCGGGTGATCCTGGGCTTTGGCGGCGGCCTTGCCCCGCACGAATTTGCCGGCCTTGGCGTGGACCAGAACAAGAGCCGCGCGCTCTACAACGATATCCTGGAAGTGCTGATCCCGGCGCTGGAAACCGGCGTGATCGAAGGCGAGGGCGCGTTCGGCACCATCCCGCGCACCGAGTTGCGCCCGCGCCCGGTCAAGAGCTTTGAAGGGCGCAAGTTCTGCGGCTCGCTTTCCGGCTCCTCGATGTATGCAGCTGCTCGTCACGGTTTTGGCAACATGGTGCTGATGATCCCGCAGCGGGGCAAGGAAACCCCGCCGGACCAGTACAAGGCGGTGTGGCAGGAAGTGCACGGCGCCGGATCGCTGCCCCCGCCGCCGATGCTGAGCGGCAACTTCTATATCCACGAGGATGGCGATTACGCCGAACAGCAAGGCCAGATGTACCTGGCAAACACCATGCGCGCGGCGATCAAGAACTACAGCCTCGCCAAGCCCGGCACTTTCGCCAACGTGAAGGGGTATGAGCAGTACGAGAACATGATGCTGCACTCACCCGAAGAGATTGATGCCTACTGCGCCAATTTCGCCAAGGGCGCGATCACCGGCACGCCGCAGCAGATCCTTGACCGGTTGTGGGAACTGAAGGGGATCTACAACCCGCAAGGGTTCTTCCCGCACGTCTATTATGGCGGGATGCCGCAGGACGATTGCATCCGTTCCATGGAACTGTTCGCCCGCGAAGTGCTGCCCGAACTCAAGAGCTGGACGGCAGATGCCAGCATTGACGACCGGTTCCTGGAAGCCGCGGAATAGGCACATTCTGCAAGACGAAAGAAGGCCCGGCTGGAGGTATCCGGCCGGGCCTTCCTTCTTGTGGGTGCCTTCCTGCGGGGGGCCTGATTCCAGGGGGCAGGGCGTCAGGCGGCCTGCGGCAACTTGCTGGCATCGGCCCAGTTTCCATGGAGCCCGCTGCGCAGGCGAATGGGCAGCTTGGCGCGGCCGATCGGCCCATCGGCTAGCCGCAGCGCATCCAGCACCACCAGGTCGGAATAGTTGGTGATGAGGTTGTCGACCAGGGCGATGATGTAGCCGTCGCCCTCCGCGCTGTCCTTGTGGCGCGGCACGAAGCAGGGTTCCTGCACGATGGATTGCGGCCCGGCCCACCAGCAATCCTGCTTGCCGGTGGCGTGGTCCCAGTGGCCGATCTTGTTCATCTTGAAGCCCGATGCGCGCCCGCGCAGGAACTCCATCGGCATGTCCGGGTCCATCACCAGGCCCCAGCCATGACGATAGGGCTGGCCGACGTAGCGTTCGTCCAGCCGGGGGAATTCGTCGATCCAGCCCGTCAGTTTCTCGACCGCGGCGAACTCCTCGCTGTTCGACCCCATGTCTACCGTCCACCGGTGCAGGTAGGGCAGGGCCGCCACCGGATCGAAGCTGTCATCGTGGATGTCGGGGAAGAAGGGGAAGCTGTTCCCTTCCGCCTGCGGCGTGTCGAAGTGAATCTTCGTGCCGTCCTGGAAGGCGTTCATCACGTGGCTGGCGAAGATCGTCTTGGGCGCCTTGAACCAGCGCATGTCCTTGGCGGTGACGCCGGAACCGCGCGGCAGCACGCCCAGCCACACCGGCAGCGTCTTGTCGAAGCCGAAGTGCGGCTTGCCCGCCTTCAGCCGGTCCCAGTTGCTGGTGGAAGGCACGATGTGGAACACCGCATAATCCTGCGTGAGGCCATAATCGTGCATCATGCAGTAATAGGGTACCTGGAAATCGTTCTCGAACAGTAGGTTGCCGGCTGCGTCGATCTCGTAATAGCTGCAATCGGTGGTCAGCAGGCCCTTGGCGGCATAGCCGAAAGTGCACAGGTTGCCGGTGACCGGATCGATTTTGGCGTGGGCGTTGAAGGTCTGGTTGCGCAGCTTGCCGCCGAAATCGTGGTAGCCGTGGGTCTCCAGCGTCAGCGGATCCATCAGCAGCACGGGGCTGTCTTCCTTCATCGCGTAAAGCTTGCCGGCATGGACCATCACGTTGGTGTTGGCCGTGCCGCGGATCATGCCCTTGACGCTGTCATCATCGGTCAGCGGGTTGCGGTAGGCACCGAACAGGCTTTTGCCGGCTGCGCGCTCCACCTTCCACTTGTCGGTCTGGGCGTAGCGCTGGCGGAAATCCACCTTGCCATCGTGGAAGCGGAAAAGGCTGATCATGCCGTCGCCGTTGAAGAACTGGTCATTCTCGAACTTGGGCGGGAACTGGCTGTCCGGGTGAACGCGGTGGAACGTGCCGTTGAGCTGGGACGGGATTTCGCCCTCCACCTCCAGGTCCAGGATGTCGCCTTCCAGCCGCAGCGGGCGCAGCACGCCGGTCTGTCCGGGGGTATTGGGGAAATGGGCCACGAATCGCTTCTCCTCTGCCGTCCTGTTTGACTGTGGCAAATGGGCGCGGCGGCGGGCGGGCGCGTTGATGCCGGTCAAAGCGGCGGAGATTGGCGAAGCTGCGAAAACCCACTAGAGGGCGCGCATGGCCAAGATCCAGACTCCCCAAGCCATTCGTGGCACGCAGGACATTTTCGGCGCCGATGCCGAGGCTTTCGCCTTCGTGGTCGAAACGTTCGAGCGCGTGCGCAAGCTCTATCGCTTCCGCCGGGTGGAAATGCCGGTGTTCGAAAAGACCGAGGTGTTTGCGCGGTCCTTGGGCGAGACGACCGACGTTGTCTCCAAGGAGATGTACTCGTTCGACGATCGCGGCGGAGAAAGCCTGACCCTGCGGCCCGAATTCACCGCCGGGATCGCGCGCGCCTACCTCACCGATGGCTGGCAGCAGTATGCGCCCCTCAAGGTGGCAACCCACGGCCCGCTGTTCCGCTACGAACGCCCGCAGAAGGGCCGTTATCGCCAGTTCCACCAGATCGACGCCGAAGTGATCGGCGCGGCCGAACCGCAGGCGGACGTGGAGCTGCTGGCGATGGCCGACCAGTTGCTGAAGGAACTGGGCGTGGCGGACGGCGTGACGCTCAACCTCAACACGCTGGGCGACGGCGACAGCCGCGAGGCGTGGCGCGCCGCGCTGATCGAGCATTTTTCGGGCGTGCGGTCGCAGCTGTCCGAAGATTCGCAGGAGCGGCTGGAGAAGAACCCGCTGCGTATCCTCGATTCCAAGGACCCGCGTGACAAGGCCTTCGTGGGCGATGCCCCGCAGATCGACCAGTTTCTGAGCAGCGAGGCGCAGGACTTTTTTGCTGCTGTCACCAGCGGGCTGGACGCGGCGGGCGTCGCCTGGACGCGCAACCCCGCGCTGGTGCGCGGCCTCGATTACTACCGCCATACCGCGTTCGAATTCGTCACCGATCGCCTCGGCGCGCAAGGCACCGTGCTGGGCGGCGGGCGCTATGACGGGCTGATGGAAAGCCTTGGCGGCGTGCCGACACCTGCCGTGGGCTGGGCCGCCGGGATCGAGCGGCTGGCGATGCTGGTGGGCGAAAAGGGCGAGGCTGCGGCCGATGTGATCGTGGTCGTCGAGGATGACCAGTTGATTGCCCCGGGCATCGCAGCGGCCGGCAAGCTTCGCGCGGCAGGATTTGCCACCGATCTCCTTGCCAGCGGATCGCCGCGCAAGCGGTTCGACAAGGCGGTGAAGAGCGGCGCCGGCGCGATCGTCGCGCTGGCCCTGCGTGATGGCGTAGCGGTTCAGCGCGTGAAGGCCGAAGGCGATCTGCTCGCGCAGGTGGAAGCCGTGCTCGGCTGACCCATGACCATCCCTTCCGAACGCCTGCAACAAATCGCGCACCGCTTTGCGGAGCTTGAAGCGCGCATGGCCAGCGGGCAACTGGAAGGCGAGGCTTTCGTCCAGGCGAGCCGCGACTATGCCGAGCTGGAGCCGGTGGCGCGCGCCGCTGCCGATGTCACCGCCATGCGCGAGGAAGTGGCGAGCCTCACCGAAATGCTCGCCGACCCGGAAATGAAGGCGATGGCCGAAGAGGAGCTGGCCGACCTCAGGCAACGCCTGCCACAAGCCGAACGTGCCCTGTCCCTCGCCATGCTGCCGCGTGATGAGGCCGACGCCCGCCCCGCCATGCTGGAAATCCGCGCCGGCACCGGGGGAGACGAGGCGGCGCTGTTCGCGGGTGATCTTTACCGCATGTACGAACGCTTTGCCGCCACGCAGGGGTGGAAGGTGGAGCCGGTGAGCATGAACGCCAGCGAGGTGGGCGGGTTCAAGGAAATCGTCGCCAACGTCACCGGGCAGAACGTGTTCCGCAAGCTGAAGTTCGAAAGCGGCGTCCACCGCGTGCAGCGCGTGCCCGTCACCGAAAGCGGCGGGCGCATCCACACCTCCGCGGCCACCGTGGCGGTGCTGCCGGAGCCAAGCGAAGTCGACGTCTCGGTCGATGAAAACGATTTGCGGATAGACATTTACCGGAGTTCCGGCGCGGGCGGGCAGCACGTCAACACCACCGACAGCGCGGTGCGCATCACGCACATTCCCACCGGCATCGTGGTGGCCATGCAGGACGAGCGCAGCCAGCACAAGAACAAGGCCAAGGCCATGCAGGTGCTGCGCGCGCGCATCTATGAAAAGCGCCGCGAGGAAGCCCACGGGGCCGAGGCCGAGGCGCGCCGCGCCATGGTTGGCAGCGGCGACCGGTCCGAACGCATCCGCACCTACAACTTCCCGCAAGGGCGCGTGACCGATCACCGCATCGGCCTGACGCTGCACAAGCTGGACGAGGTGCTGGAAGGCGCGGCCCTCGGCGAACTGATCGACGCCCTCACCGCCGAGGACGAGGCCAAGCGTCTCGCCGCGCTGGGCGAGTGAGCGCGACCGTCGCCGCCGCCCTGCGCGAAGCGGCACGCCAGCTTGCCGGGGCCAGCGATACCGCGCGGCTCGATGTCGAAGTACTGATGGCCAATGCGCTGGGCGTCTCGCGTTCCGACCTGCTGCTGCGCCACATGGATGCGCCGGAGCCGCCCGCCTTTGCCGCATTGGTGGCCCGGCGCATGGCGGCAGAGCCGGTGGCCTACATCGTGGGAGAGCAGGAGTTCTACGGCCGCCCGTTCCGCGTCACGCCCGATGTCCTGATCCCGCGGGCCGACAGTGAAAGCGTGGTCCTGGCCGCGCTGGCCGCCTGCGCCAATCCGGCCCGCGTGCTCGATTGCGGCACGGGATCGGGCGCCCTGCTGCTGACGGTGCTGGCCGAATGTCCCACCGCGCAAGGGACCGGGATTGATCGTTCGCCCGGCGCACTGGCCGTGGCCCGCGCCAATGCCGCCGCGCTAGGGCTGGCAGGGCGTGCCGCCATGCTGGAGGCGGACTGGCACCGGCCCGGCTGGGCTGACACGCTCGGCACGTTTGACCTCATCCTCGCCAATCCACCTTATGTGGAGGACGATGCCGCGCTGGACCCCTGTGTGCGCGATTTCGAGCCGGGCGGGGCACTGTTCGCCGGGCCGGAGGGGCTGGACGATTATCGCGTGCTGATCCCCCAGCTTCCCGCGCTGCTGGCAGCCGGCGGGGTGGCGGTGCTGGAAATCGGCCATGCACAGGCCGCGGCCGTCAGCCTGATCGCGACCGCTGCCGGTTTTTCCGCCAGCGTGCAGCGCGATCTGGGCGGGCGGGACCGGGCGCTGGTCCTGCACCAGGCGGGCCACACAGGAAAAATCGATTAGGGCTTGGCAAACCTTTGCCGAGTAGCTACCTCAGGCACAGGCCAGCGGTGCGCAGGGTTTTTCCACGCAGCCCCGGCCTAAACTCCACCTTTGCACTGTCAGCGGACACTGTGGTCCTTTGCTTGGCGCGAGAACGGAGAAACCACAGCACTTGTGCCTGCATGATGCGGGCGCTGTGACGAGGGGTCATGCGACCGGTGACAACAACACCTGCCGGTCCCAATAAGGAAACGGATTTCCTTTGAACAACCAACGTAACAACAATCGTCGGCGCGGCCGCGGCAACAATCGTGGCGGCAGCGGTGGCGGCAATCCCATCAACCGGATTGACAGCCGCGCGCGCGGCAATGCCCCCCAGCTGCTGGAAAAATACCGCAAGCTGGCGCACGAGGCATCGCTGAACGACGACCGGGTGCAGACCGAATATTACCTGCAGTTTGCCGATCACTACTTCCGCGTGATTGCCGATGCCAAGGCGCAGAAGGACGAACAGCAGGGCCGCCAGCGGGCCGAGCGCGATGCCGACGATGGCGAGGACTACCTCGACGATGACCGGTTCGACGACCGTTCGCGTCGCCCGCAGCAGCAGCAGCGGCAGGAACGCGCCGCGCAGGTGGACGAGGATGGCTTCGACATCCAGCGCGGGACCGAGGGCGAAGAAGACGAGGGTGAGAACCCCTTCCTGGTCCAGCAGCAGGCCCGCCCCCCGCGTGAAAAGCGCGAGCGTGACGGGCGTGACCGCGATGGTCGGCGCGAAGGGCGCGACCGCGACGATCGCGGCCGTCGCCGCAAGACCGAAGAGCGCGCGGAGGCTGATGAAGCTGCCACGTTCGATCCGGGCATGCTGCCCCCGTCGATCTCGCGCTCGTCCAGCGAAGATGCCGGCGTTGATAGCGGCGATGAACCCGCCGCCCCGGCTGCCGGTGAAGAAGGCGCCCGCAAGCCGCGCCGCCCGCGTACCCCGCGCCGGAAGGCCGAAGGCGAGGGCGAGGAGCTGGAAAAGGTCGGCTAAGCAACCGGCGCGGTCTGGCTGAAGCGCGTTGATGGCGCTTGCCAGTTGCCCGGTTGGCAGGCACTCAGCACGCGATGATCCGGCTCCGGCGTTTCGATTTCGATAGCTTGCCGCGCTGGCCCGGCCTGCTGGCACTGGTGCTGGGCGTCCTGTCCGCCACCGGCTTCCAGCCGTTGGGGCTGTGGCCGCTGGCCCTGCTGGCGTTGGGTGCTTTCGCCTTCCTCATCCCCCTCACGCAGGGGTGGAGGCAGGCGGCCTGGCTTGGCTGGCTGTTTGGCCTGGGCCATTTCACCTTCGGCAACAACTGGATTGCCACCGCCTTTACCTACCAGTCCAACATGCCCCCGGTCCTTGGCTGGGCGGCGGTGCCGTTGCTGGCTGTCTACCTTGCCGTCTATCCCGCGCTGGCCGCTGCTGGCGCGCGCGCTGTTGCCGGGCGCCTGCGCGACCTGCGCGCGGGCGCAGCCTTCGCCGGCTGCTGGATCGTGGCCGAATGGCTGCGCAGCTGGGTGTTCACCGGCTATTCCTGGAACCCGTTCGGATCGGTCCTGCTGGGGCCGATGGACCGGCCGGGCCTTGCCGCGCTGGCCCCCCTGATGGGCAGCTATGCCCTGTCCGGCGTGGCGGTTCTGCTGGGCGCGGGGCTGGTGCTGCTGCTGACGCAACGCCGTTGGTGGCGCGCGGGGCTTGCAGCAGTGCTGATGACGGCGGGGATGTACCTGCCGGCGGGTGCCGGGGCGGAAGGAACCGTGCCGCTGACGCTGGTGCAGCCCGATATCCGCCAGCCCCGCATCAACGATCCGCTGTTCTACGAAGCTAATTTCAACCGTCTTGCCGCCCTGTCGCGCCCGCGCGGTGATGGAGCCCGGCGGCTGGTGCTGTGGCCGGAATCGGGCATGGCCGATTACCTGGAGGAAGGCTATCCGCAGCGCTATTACGATCGCACCACCGCGCTGGGCAGCCCGGTCTTCGCCCGCAGCCTGATCGCGCGCACCATCGGCCCGGAAGCAATGTTGCTCACCGGAGGCCAGCGGCTGGTGTTCGATGATGATCGCCAGTTGATCGGCGCGCGCAATGCCGTGCTGGGGGTGGACGGCAATGGCGGCATGCGCCCGCTCTACAGCAAGTCTCACCTGGTGCCTTATGGCGAGTACCTGCCCATGCGCTGGCTGCTGGAACCGCTTGGCTTCAGCCGGCTTGTGCCGGGTGCGATCGACTTCCTGCCTGGTGACGGGCCGGACACGGTGGACCTGGGCGCATATGGCAAGGCAGGCGTCCAGGTGTGTTATGAGATAGTCTTTTCCGGGCAGGTGATCGACCGGGCGGACCGGCCCGATTACCTCTACACCGGGTCCAACGACGGCTGGTTCGGCAGCTTCGGCCCGCCGCAGCATTTCGCCCAGGCGCGGCTGCGCGCGGTGGAGGAAGGCATTCCCGTGCTGCGGTCCACCACCACCGGCATTTCCGGGGTGATCGACGCGCGCGGTGTGGTGCGCCACTGGCTGCCGATGCACCAGCGCGGGCGGATCGATACGCTGGTGCCGCCCGCCCTGCCGCCCACGCTGTTTGCCCGGATGGGCAACATGCTTGCCCTGTTGTGGGCCATTGTTTTTCTGCTTCCCGCTGCCGTTGCATTGCGACAACGGCGGTCCTAGACGATAGCGGGTAGTTATCGGTCATAGCCATTCGAGGGACCTGGCACTCATGCGCGAATCCTATCTGTTCACCTCTGAAAGTGTTTCCGAAGGGCACCCGGACAAGGTCTCCGACCAGATCTCCGATGCTATCGTGGACCTGTTCCTGTCCAAGGATCCCGAAGCGCGCATCGCCTGCGAAACGCTGACCACCACCCAGCTGGTGGTGCTGGCGGGCGAAATCCGCTGCAAGGGCGTGTATGAGAATGGCGAATGGGCCCCCGGCGCCAAGGAAGAGATCGAGGCCACCGTCCGCAAGACGGTGAAGGAAATCGGCTACGAACAGGACGGCTTCCACTGGGAGAAGCTGGAATTCATCAACCGCCTGCACGGCCAGTCCGCTCACATCGCGCAAGGCGTGGACGCGGGCGCCAACAAGGATGAAGGCGCGGGCGACCAGGGCATCATGTTCGGCTATGCCACCGACGAAACGCCCGACCTGATGCCGGCCACCCTCTATTACAGCCACAAGATCCTCGAACGCATGGCGGCTGATCGCCATAGTGGCGCGGCCCCGTTCCTGGAGCCGGACGCCAAGAGCCAGGTGACCCTGAAGTACGAAGGCAGCCTGCCGGTTGCCGCCACCGCCGTCGTCGTCTCCACCCAGCATGCGCCGGGTTATGACGAAGGCGAGAAGGAAGCCGAACTCCACGCCTACGTGAAGAAGGTGGTGGCCGACGTGATCCCGCCGGTGCTGCTGCGCGAGACCGAATACCACATCAACCCCACCGGCAGCTTCGAGATTGGCGGGCCTGATGGTGACGCCGGCCTGACGGGGCGGAAGATCATCGTCGACACCTACGGCGGCGCGGCCCCGCACGGCGGCGGTGCGTTCTCCGGCAAGGACCCGACCAAGGTGGACCGTTCGGCGGCCTACATCACCCGCTACCTCGCCAAGAACGTGGTGGCGGCGGGCCTGGCCACGCGCTGCACCATCCAGATCGCCTATGCCATTGGCGTGTCCAAGCCCCTGTCGCTCTACGTCGATACGCACGAGACCGGCACCGTGGGCGATGACAAGATCGAACAGGCGATCCTGTCCATCGCCAAGCTGGGCGGCCTCACCCCGCGCGCCATCCGCACGCACCTGGGCCTCAACAAGCCGATCTACCGCCAGACCGCGGCCTATGGCCACTTCGGCCGCAAGCCGGAAGGCGACCTGTTCCCGTGGGAACGCACCGATCTGGTGGACGACCTGAAGGCCGCGCTGGCCTGACAGGCGGGCTTACAGCGACAGAATGCGAAGGGGGCCCGGTATGGCCCCCTTTTCATTGGGCGCTCAGGCTTCGCCCCTGATAGCGGCCAGGTCTGCCCGGTAACGGCGCGCGGCCAGCAGGTAATGCAGCGCCGCCCACACATAGAGGCCGCCCGCCACTGCCATGGCCGTGACCAGCCCCTGCGCCTCCCCCTGGCTCTTGGCGAAGTGGTCGCTCATCCAGCCCAGCAGCAATGGCCCGCCCGCGCTGGACAGGCCGTAAATGGCGTTGAGCATGGCCGAACAGGTGGCGCGCATCCGCGGGTGCATCAGGTTCTGCAAGGCGGCAAAGGTCACGCCGAGGTAGCCGAAGTTGAGGAAGGTGGCGACGCAGATGATCGCCAGCAGCGTGGGCAGGCTGGTTTGCACGATGCCCAGCGCATAGATCGGGCCGCCCAGCAGCAGGCTGGCCGCCGGGATCAGCGCGTAGGCCGCCGGGGTGCGCACCGCCAGCCTGTCGCCCAGCCAGCCTTGCAGCACCACCGAAATGGCGGCTGGCGCGCTGGCGATGAGGCCGGAATAAAGGCCGGCTTCGGCCAGCGAAGTATCGAACTGGCGGATCATCAGCGAGGTGAAGAAGTAGTTGAGGCCAAAACCGAACATCGCCGCCAGCGCCGATCCCAGCACGAACTGGCGCGCGCTGGGCAGGGCGAACAGGCGGCGCAGCACTTCGCGAAAGGGGGGCACGCCATCGTCTGCCCCGGCATCGTGCTGTCCGCGTTTCGGCTCTGCCACGAAAACGAAGGCCACGATGCCCAGCACCAGGCCGGGCACGGCGGCGACCAGGAAAGTTTCGCGCCAGCCGAATTCCTGCGCGATCCACGCCCCGCCCATGAAGCCCACCATCGCCCCGATTGGCGGGGCCAGCATCAGCACCGACAAGGCAAAGCCGCGCTTGCTGGCCGGCCAGTAATCCGCCAGCACCGATTGCAGCGCGGGCAAGCCAATCGCCTCACCCACGCCCACGCCCATGCGCGCACCCAGCAGCTGGAACCAGCCGCCCGCCCAGCCACACAGCGCCGTGGCGCCCGACCACAGCAGCGTACCCAGCGAAATCAGCGACAAGCGCCGCACCCGCTCCGCCAGCCGCGCGATCAGCAGGCCGACGCCGATGTTGAGCACGGTGAAGGCTGCCCCCATCAGGGCAACCTGGGTATCGGTGAGGCCGAATTCGGCTTTCACCGGCTCCACCAGCACGTTGACCACGATGCGGTCGATAAAGCCGACCGTGCTGATCCCGGTCAGTACGGCCAGGGCCAGCCACGGCGATGCGCTGCGCAAATTCATTTCTGGAGTTCTCTCCCTCTCCCGAAAGCCGGGTGTGCCATGCCGGCGCGGGAGCGGAAAGGCTTAAATCATTTCATGCCGGATGCGTTCGTCGCGCAAACGACTGCGGGCGGGTTGCGGGTCAGCCCGCGCGGTAATCGACCACGATCTCGCCTGCCCCGCCCAGTTCCGCCTCGTGGCTCTGTTCGCGCCAGGTCTCTGCCAGCGCCTCGGCTTCCCACTGCCGCATCGCGGGGTGGGCGATGACGTGGTCGACCCAGGCCTGCCCACGCCCGACATCAAGGCCGTAGGTCCGCACGCGGAAGGCGACGGGGGCGTAGAAGGCATCGATGGCGGAGAAGTCGCCGCCCGCCAGCCACGGCCCGCCGAACCGGTCCAGCCCCTCCTCGAACAGTTCGCGCACACGGGCGACATCGCGGGTGAGGGCGGCATCGAGCGGCGGCTTCTTCACCCGCACGCCCACGTTCATCGTGCACTGGCCGCGCAGGGCGGAGAAACCGCCGTGCATCTCGGTCACCGCGCACATGGCAAAGGCGCGCGTGGCTTCGTCCTGCGGCCAGACCTGCGGATAGCGGTCTGCCAGGTACAGCGTGATGCCCAGCGAATCCCACACCGTGCGTTCGTCATCCAGCAGCACCGGCACCTGGCCCGTGGGGGAGAAAGCGCGGAACTCGTCGTAATTGCCGGGCTTGGTGAAGGGCTCGACCCGGTCCGTGAACGGGATGCCCAGCGCCTTCATCAGCAGCCATGGCCGCAGCGACCAGCTGGAATAATTCCGGTTGGCGGTGATCAGGGTATAGGTCATCGTATGCCACTCTAGTCGGGCGCGCCCGGCGCGGCTTCAGCCCCACTGCCAATAATGCGGGCTATCCGTAAATTGCCAGCCCCGCGCATGGACAATGCAGGCAAGCTGGTAGTCCACCGCAAGGTCGTTGGACGCATCGAAGCCTGCATTCAGCGGCGCCGACGTGTTGTAAAAGGCAAGCCTGCGCCGCTTGGGCCAACTGGCCGCGATCCGCGCGGCCAGCGGCCCGGCGGCCGGTTCTTCCGCCTCCAGCAGGGCCAAAAGATCGCTGAAGTTGCGATCGACCAGCCCGCTACCTGATTGCTTGTACCGCTCCACGGCCTCGGCCAGCTGGTCGGGCACGGCGGAACCGGTCGTCCGGTGCAGCAGGTAGCGGGCATAGGCGAAATACCGCTCATCCAGCATCCGGGGAATATGCAGGAGGGGCTCGGCCGGTTCATTGTTCAGCCAGAAAAGCGAATAGACCAGATCCCAGTCGGTAATTCCGGCGATGGCGGACAAGGCAATGGCATGCTCCGGATCGAGCCGGTCGCGCTCCGCCAGCATCGCGCGATAGGCCTGCCTTGTTTGCCCGATGGCTGGGCGCGGATCATCGCCTCGGCGCCATTGCATCACCACAACATCGCTCCAGTCGGCGACCAGATGGCTGTGGTTCTCCAGCGCCAGCCGGATATCCCCCGCGTTCACCAGTTGCCTGATCCGCCCCGGCGCGCTGGCGATCATCTCGGCCTTGAAGGCCAGCACCCGGCTGAACTTCTCCGGCAGAGTTTCGGGCTTCGGTTTGCGGCGAAAGAACATGCCCAGCCGTCCCCTTGTCTCAGCTGACGTAAAGCGCGCTGGTCCTGGCCGCCACGTCTTGTGCCGAAACGCCAGGCGCCAGCTCGATCAGCCGGAAGGGCGACTGGTGGTCCGGTCGCTGGAACACGCAGAGATCGGTGATGATCATGTCCACCACGTTCCTGCCCGTCAGCGGCAGGTCGCAACTTGGCACGAACTTGGGGCTGCCGTCCCTGGCCACGTGTTCCATCACCACGATGATCTTCTTCACCCCGGCGACCAGGTCCATCGCGCCGCCCATGCCTTTCACCATCTTGCCGGGGATCATCCAGTTGGCGATGTCGCCCCCTTCTGACACTTCCATCGCGCCCAGCACGGTCAGGTCGATATGCCCGCCGCGGATCATGGCGAAGCTGGCGGCGCTATCGAAATAGGCGCTGTGCGGCAGCTCGCTGATGGTCTGCTTGCCGGCGTTGATGAGGTCTGCATCCACCTCGTCAGCGTAAGGGAAGGGCCCGATGCCGAGCATCCCGTTTTCCGACTGGAGGGTAACCTCGATCCCTTCCGGCACATGGTTGGCCACCAGCGTGGGGATACCGATGCCGAGGTTGACGTAGAACCCGTCCTGCAGCTCCTGCGCGGCGCGGGCGGCCATCTGGTCGCGGCTCCAGCCCTTGGTGAGGCCGTCATGCGTGGTCATCAGGCGCTCTCCCTTTCCCGGGTGGTCACGAATTCGATCTTCTTGTCATATGGCGCGCCCACGATCATGCGCTGGACGTAGACGCCGGGCAGGTGGATTCCGTCGGGATCAAGCGACCCGGCGGGCACCACTTCCTCCACTTCCACCACGCACACCTTGCCGCAGGTGGCGGCTGGCAGGTTGAAGTTGCGCGCCGTCTTGCGGAACACCAGGTTGCCGGTTTCGTCCGCCTTCCATGCCTTGACGATGGCCAGGTCGGCAAAGATGCCGCGTTCGAGGATATATTCCTCCTTCTGCCCATCGGCATTGGTGAAGACCTTCACTTCCTTGCCTTCGGCCACAGCCGTGCCCACGCCCGTTTTGGTGTAGAAGCCGGGAATGCCGGCACCGCCGGCGCGCATCCGTTCGGCCAGCGTGCCCTGGGGGCTGAATTCCACTTCCAGTTCGCCCGACAGGAACTGGCGCTCGAACTCCTTGTTCTCGCCTACGTAGCTGGCGATCATCTTCCTCACCTGCCGGGTGCGCAGCAGCATGCCGATGCCTTCACCATCAATCCCGGCATTGTTGCTGGCGAAGACCAGGTCCTTCACCCCGGAATCGCGGATCGCGGTGAGCAGGCGTTCAGGGATGCCGCACAGGCCAAAGCCGCCGCTGGCGATCAACATGCCATCGCGCAGCAGCCCGTCGAGCGCGGCGGTGGCATCGGGATAGAGCTTGTTCATCGGGCCAATACCTTCAGGAAGCCGGCGGTGATGTCAGGTGCCGTGATGGCAGCTTGCATGGCTCCACGGCCCAGCGCAAGCCATAGTGCAATGCAGCATGGGGTGTTCGGCCAGAAGGATATCGGAGGCACCTAAAGCTGGCTCCAGTGGAAGGGCGCCGGATTAGCGTTTATAATTCAAGCGATTGGTAATAGTTGCAGTATTTGCAACATATGTTGCGCTTTACGCACTTGTGAAAACCACCCGGTTGACGCATACGGAACAGGCCTTTCAGGCATCCTCTCCCAAAACTTTTCAGGCCCGGTTTTTACCGGGCCTTTTTTCTTGCCTGCGCGCGGCAGGCACCGTGTGTGAGGGGGTCTCAGGCCGAGATCGGCAGGCGCAGTTCGGCCATCAGGCCGCAAGGCTGGCCGGCGGAATCCCGGCGGTTGGCCAGGATAAGCCTGCCGCCATGCTGTTCCGCAATTGCGCGCGCCAGGGTCAGGCCGAGGCCCGCGCCGCCGGTTTCACGGTTGCGCGATGCCTCGCCGCGGGTGAACGGCTCCATCATCGTGGCGATTTCGCCTTCGGCAATGCCCGGCCCGTCATCCATGATGCGGATCACCGCTTGCCCGCCTTCGCGCGCCAGCGAAATGCGGGCCCGCTCGCCATAGCGCAGCGCGTTGCCGATCAGGTTGCGCATTGCCCGCCGCAGCCAGGTGGCGCGCAGGCGGATAGCGAGGCGTGCCGTGTCTTCCAGGATCACGTCATCGCCCATATCCTCGTATTCCTCCACCACGGAGGAAACCAGCGCGCCCAGGTCCGTGCGTTCCAGCGGATCGCTGGGCCGGCCCACGCGGGCGAGCGAGAGGATATCGTCGAGTGAGCGGGTGATGTCCTCGATCGTGCGGGCCATCTTCTCGCGCTCGGCATCGTCTTCCACCGATTCGATCCGCACGCGCAGCGCTGCCAGCGGGGTCTTGAGGTCATGGCCGATCGCGCCCAGCATCACGTCCTTCTCGTCGATCAGGGCGGCGATGCGGGCTTCCATCTCGTTGTGCGCTTCGATCAGCCGGCGGGTATCTTCCGGCCCGCTGGGTTCCAGCTGGCCGCTGGCCTGGCGGGTTTCGGCAAAGCGGCCCACCCGGTCGGTCAGCGCCGCCAGCGGGCGGGTGATGCGCCGCAGCAGGACGGCAAGGCCACCCACCAGGATGACGTAGAGCAGCAAGGTCTGCCCGATCAGCGCGCCCAGCTGTTCGGGCTCCGGCCCGCCCATGGCCCAGCGGGCTACCGTCCATTCGGGCGATCCGGTCCGGCGGATGCCGGCCACCAGCAGGTTGCCACGCGCCCATTCGGACCGTTCCTGCTCGCGCAGCTGGGCCATTACGTAAGGATCGTTGACCGTGGGCCGGGTGACCACGAACAGGTCTGCGGGCATGATGCCCTGTTCGGCAAGGATGGACCGCAGCAGGTCCTCGCGCCGGCCATCGCGCACTTCCCCCGGCAGCAGGGGATTGGCCGTGGTCTTCTCCACCCGCAGTCGTTGCCACCGGCCCATGCCGGCGCGCCCGCGCCGGTCCGTGGGGCGGAACTCAAAGCGCGGTTCGGTCACCAGCTGGAAGGCAAGGCCGTTGGCGGCAATGCCTTCGCGCCGTTGTTCCGAGGCGCGGTATTGCAGCACGGCGGAAATGGTCTGCGCCACCAGCAGGGCCACGGCCACGGCCAGCAGCATCTGCCCCAACAGGCTCTTGGGCAGGAAGCGGTGGGCCATCACAGCGCCTGGGCCAACCGGCGGACATCGGCGGCAAGGCGATAGCCGCCGCCCCACACGGTCTGGATCAGCTTGGGATCGCGGCTGTCTTCTTCCATCTTGCGGCGCAGGCGGCTGACCTGGTTATCGACCGCGCGATCGAACAGGTGCGCCTCGCGCCCCTGTACCATGTCGAGCAGCCGGTCACGGTCCAGCACCTGGCGGGGATGTTCGAGGAAGGCGACCAGCAGGCGGAATTCGGCCGAGGAGATCGGCACCACGGTGCCTTCGGGATCGACGAGCCGGCGCTTGAGGGGATCGAGCTGCCAGCCTTCAAATTCGTACAGCGCGTCTTCCTGCGGGGCGGCGGGCAGGCGCGCGGTGCGGCGCAGGACAGAGCGGATGCGGGCCACCAGTTCGCGCGGTTCGAACGGTTTGACCACGTAGTCGTCCGCGCCGATTTCCAGCCCCACGATGCGGTCCGTCGCCTCGCCCCGCGCGGTGAGGAAGATGACCGGCAACTGCTTGCCTTCGATCAGGTGGCGGCACAGGGAAAGGCCGTCCTCCCCCGGCATCATGATGTCCAGCAGCACGAGGTCGGGCTTGCGTTCGGCAATGGCGGCGCGGGCGCGCGCGGCGTCGGCCGCCTGCTGCACGGCGAAGCCCTGCCGGATCAGGTAATCCGACAAGGGCTCGCGCAGGCTGGCTTCGTCGTCGACCAGCAGGATACGGATTTCGGCGTTGTCGCTCATGTGGTGCAGATTGCCCAGATTGGCTTCACTTGACTAGCCTTCGTCGTGGGCCGGGCCGTGGTTCCCGCGGCCTCCGCCGTGCATGGGGCGGGCGGCCCGGCGCTCTTCGCGCGTCAGGGTGCCGTCGCGGTTGGCATCTGCGGCATCGAATCGGGCCAGCATTGCACTGGTGAATTCGGCCTGGGTCACCGCGCCATCGCTATCGGCATCGGCGGTGCGCATGGCTTCGCGCCCGCCGCCCATCATCATGTGGCCACCCCTGCGATCTTCGGGGCGTCCTTCACGGCGGGTGTCGGGATGACCTTCGCCATCGGCGCGGGCGGGGCGGGCGGAAAACTCGGCCCTGCTGAGCTGGCCGTCGCCATCGGTGTCGAGCCGGGCAAAGCGGGCGTCCTGCCGCTGGGACATGCGCGCCGCACGGTCGGTCTCGGTCAGGCGGCCATCGCTATCAGTATCCATCCGGGCGAACATCTGCGCGGCGTGGGTGGCGGCGAGGTCGCGCGTCATCGGCGGACGCTGCGGGGCGGCATCAGTGCCAGATGCCTGGGCGGCAGGCTGGGCCAGGGCAGCGGCCGAGGCCAGCGCCCCGGCGGCGAGGAAAATGGTGGGAAGGGTGCGGCGCATGGAAACGATCTCCTGGTAATTCGCCCCCTGGGACAACAGGGCACCGCCGTGGGAGGGGAGGGGGATGACGGCGGTACCCCGTTGTCCTGAATCCATACCTAAGAAGCTAATGTCGCAGGGTTATGCCCGGCCAGCGCCATTGTGTCGCAATTTGTCGCGCGCAGAGTGCGCGGGATGGTTGCGGTCACAAGGGGGCGCAGGCTTCGTCCAGCCAGGCACGGGCGGCCTTTTCCAGCAGTTGCGGGGCCACAACCTCGTGCACGCGGGCATGATAGGCGTCGATCCACTCGCGCTCCGCCGTGGTCAGCAGGGCGGTGTCGATCAGCGCCTTGTCGATCGGGGCAAGCGTCAGGGTTTCAAAGCCCAGCCATTCGCCCTCCATGCCCGGAATCTGGCGCGGCTCCACCAGCACCAGGTTCTCCACCCGGATGCCGTATTCGCCGGTCTTGTAGTAGCCCGGCTCGTTCGACAGGATCATGCCCGCCAGCAGCTCCTGCTCGGTCCCGGCCTGCCCGCCGCGGGGCTTCGCGATGCGTTGCGGCCCTTCGTGCACGGCCAGGAACGCGCCCACCCCGTGGCCGGTGCCGTGGGCATAATCGAGCCCCGCCTGCCACAGGAACTGGCGGGCAAGGATATCCAGCTGCGATCCCGTGGTGCCTGCGGGGAAGGTCTGCACGGCCAGCGCGATATGGCCCTTCAGCACGCGGGTGAAGCGGTCCTTCACCTCCGCCGGCGCTTCATCCGGGCCGATCCATACGGTGCGGGTGATGTCGGTCGTCCCGTCGGCATACTGGCCACCGCTGTCCACCAGGTAGACGCTGTTGGGTTGCAGCAGGCGGTTGGTTTCCTCGCTCACCCGGTAATGCACGATCGCGCCGTTGGGGCCGGAGCCGCTGATCGTGTCGAACGACAGGTCGCGCAGGCGGGCGGTGGCGGCGCGGAAGCTTTCCAGCTGGTTGGCGGCGGAAAGCTCATCCACCACGCACTTGGGGCCGTTGACGGACAGCCAGTGGAGGAAGCGGGACACTGCCGCCCCGTCCCGCGCTTGCGCCGCGCGGTGGCCGGCGATTTCGGCTGGCGTCTTGATCGCCTTGGGCAGCACGGCGGGGTCCTGCAAGGGCGCCACCGTTGCCCCGGCATCCTCCAGCGCCTTGAACACGGCGGCGACGGAGCGGGCCGGATCGGTCGCCACCCGCTTGCCGGACATTTCCGCGAGAGTGGCGGCGAACTGGTCGCGCGGGCGAATGCGCACCGCGTTGCCAAGGGCGGCGGAAACCTCTGCCGGGACCTTGCCGGGTGCCACGAACCAGTCCGCCGTACCATCGGCCAGCACCGTGAGGTAGGACAGGACCACGGGCGTGCGTTCCACATCGGCCCCGCGCACGTTGAGCACCCAGGCCACCGAATCGAGCGCGCTGATGATGACGGCATCCAGCCCTTCGGCGCGAAGCCAGTCGGCAATGGCGGCGCGCTTGTCCGCGCTGGAGCGGCCCGTCAGGTTATCGTCCTGCAGCACGGCGGGGGCGGGGGAGGGGGCCGGCTGGTCTTCCCACACGGCATCCAGCGGGTTGCTGTCCACCGCCACCAGCGCAGCGCCCGCCTTCTCCAGCCGGGCGGCGGCGGCCTTGGCCCAGCCCTGCGTGTGCAGCCACGGATCGTAGGCGATCTTCGCGCCCGCCGGGGCGTTTTCGGCCAGCCAGTCGGCCAGCGAATCGGCGGGAACGGACTTGTATTCGTACAGGCGCCCATCCACCTGGTCGCGCACTTGCAGGGTGTAACGGCCGTCCACAAAGATCGCGGCCTTATCCTTCAAGACTGCAACGGTACCCGCCGACCCGCCAAAGCCCGTCAGCCACGCCAGCCGCTGGGCATAGGCACCGACGTATTCGGACAGGTGCTCGTCACTGATCGGCACCACGAAGCCATCCAGCCCGCGCCTAGCCAGTTCCTCGCGCAGGGCGGACAGGCGGGCTTCGTGTGTTTGCATCAGCATTGCGGGGTCCTTGGGGCATTCTTCCGGCGAACCGGGGATTTGTGGTTGAGATTGAAACCGGATTGTCTAGCACAGGCACACGCGCTGGCCAGCCACGGCCTGCAATCTAATCAGGATCGCCTGCGAATGAAATGGACGTTCCCGCTTGCTCTGGCCGCCGTGGCCATTACCTGCACGCCGCTGGCGGCGTTCCCGTCGGCCGCGCAGACCAATGAAAGCGAACCCGTGACCAGCCCAGCGCCCACCACGCCGCCCACAGCTCCTCCCATCGCGGAGCAGCGCCCTTACAGCTACAGCCGCCACGGCATCACGGTGGAAGATCCCTATCACTGGCTGCGCGATGACAGTTACCCGGTGATCGATGATCCGGACGTGCTCGATTACCTCAACCGCGAAAACGCGTGGTTCGAGGCGCAGATGGCCCCCCACCAGCCGCTTGTGGAGACGCTGTTTGCCGAAATGCGCGGCCGTCTGAAGGAAGACGATGCCACCGTCCCGCAGAAGGATGGCGAGTGGCTCTACTGGTCGGAATACGAACCGGGCCGCGAATACCGCAAGTATTACCGCCGCCCCGCCGCCGGGGGTGAGGCGCAACTCTACCTCGATGCCAACCAGCTGGCCGAAGGGCACGAGTATCTCTCCATCTCCGACATCTCGGTCAGCCACAGCGGGCGCTATGTCGCCTATGGCATCGATACCAGCGGGGACGAACGCTACACCGTTTACATCAAGGACCTGGTCACCGGCGAACTGCTGCCCGACGTGATCGAGAACACCAACACCGGCCTCACCTGGGCGGCGAATGACAGCGTGCTGATCTACGGCGTCGCCAACGAGAACTGGCGCGTGGACAACGTGCGCGCGCACCGGATCGGCACCCCTGCCAGCGAAGACGTGGAGATCTACCGCGAGGCACAACTGGGCTTCACCGTGGCCGCCGGTCTTTCCGCCAACGAGCAGTGGCTGGTGCTGGCCACCGGCGATAACGAGACGAGCGAAGTGTGGCTGCTGCCCGCCGCCGACCCGTTCGCCACGCCCATGCTGGTGCGCGCGCGGCAGACCGGGGTGGAATACGGCGTCGATGTGAAGGACGAGACGCTCTACATCCTGCACAATGCCGATCACGTGAACTTTTCCGTTTCCACCGCGCCGCTGGCGTCTCCCGCCGAATGGACCACGCTGATTGCCGGATCGGACCAGTTCTACCTGACGGGGCTGGACCTGTTCCGCGATTTCTACGTCACCGAAGGGCGCCTCAATGGCCTCGACCAGGTGCAGGTGCGCTATTACGGCGATCCGGCGCGGGTGGAGCAGATCGCTTTTCCCGAAGCGAGCTATTCCGCCGGGCTTGGCAACAACCCGGAATGGGCGGTGGACCGGCTGCGGCTGGGCTATGAAAGCATGGTCACCCCCGCCACCGTCTACGATTACCACGTGGCGGACCGGCGGCTGGAAACCTTGAAGGTGCAGGAAATCCCCAGCGGCTACGACCCGTCGCAATACGTGGTGGAGCGGCTGGAAATCCCCGCGCGCGATGGCACGATGGTGCCGGTCAGCGTGATGCACCGGCGCGACAGGCCGATGGGCGGGGCGCTGCACCTCTATGCCTATGGCGCATATGGCTATGCCGTGGCGCCGGGCTTTTCCACCACGCGGTTCAGCATGGTCGATCGCGGCATGGCCTATGCCATCGCCCACATTCGCGGCGGGGATGACCTTGGCCGCCGGTGGTATCTGCAAGGCAAGATGGAAGAGCGGACCAACACCTTCAACGATTTCGTGGACGTGGCGCGGGGCCTCATCACGCGCGGCTACACGGCGGAAGGGCGCATCAGCGCCAGCGGCGGGTCTGCCGGGGGCGAGCTGATGGGCGCAGTGGTCAACCAGGCGCCTGAACTGTTCGGCGCGGTGGTAGCCCACGTGCCCTTCGTGGACGTGCTGAACACCATGCTGGATGACACCCTGCCACTGACGCCGGGCGAATGGCCGGAATGGGGCAACCCCATCGAAAGCAAGGCCGCCTTCACTCACCTGCTCAGCTATTCGCCCTATGACCAGGTGACCGCGCAGGACTATCCGCCGATGCTGGTGACCGCCGGCCTCAACGATCCGCGCGTGACCTACTGGGAACCGGCCAAGTGGGTGGCCAAGCTGCGCGTGACCAAGACGGATGACAACGTGCTGCTGCTGAAGACCAACATGGGCGCCGGCCACGCGGGCCGCTCCGGCCGGTTCGAGGGTCTGCGCGAAGATGCCGAGGAAGCCGCCTTCATCCTGTGGCAGCTGGGCGTGGCGGAGTGATCCTCCAGGCCTCAAGTAGCGAAGCGATAGGCCGATAAGGATGGCATCGTCTTTTGCCATGACTTTCACTGCCGGGCCGGAGCACATTGACGAGCTGGGCCACGTGAACAACGGCGTGTGGGTGAACTGGATGGAGGCGCTGGCCACCGCCCACTGGACCCGCGACGCCGCGCCGGAGCACGTGGCGGCCTATGCCTGGGTCGTCACCCGGCACGAGATCGACTATCGCGGCAACATTGCGCTGGGCGAGACAGTGACCGGCGAGACCGAGATCCGCGAAGGCCCCACCGGCGCGCGGTTCGACCGGCACATCGTATTCCGCAACGCCGCCGGCAAGGCGATCGTCACCGCGCGCACGACCTGGGCAATCATCGACCGGACGAGCGGGCGCTTGCTGCGGGTGCCAGCGGAAGTGGCGGCGCCTTTCCTGCCCTGACCGGTAACCAGACCGCCCATCCTAAGCCGGTTCCTTGCAGGACAGCTTCAGCCGCCCCCCCGCTCACCCTGAGCTTGTCGAAGGGTGTTGCCGCAGACCTCGAGCTCGCGTCCTTCGACAAGCTCAGGACGAGCGGAGGCGGCTGGCTCGCCATGTGAGCCAGGTGGAGAAGTTCTGGCAGAAATTATGGTCCGCTCGCTGATCGCTTGGCGGCAGACGGGAACGTCCGGAATGGGGGTGGAAATCTGCCGTTAACCCGCATAGCATTCGAGTATGCGGCTGATGGCTTCGTTATTGATGTTTCATGCAGCGACGCTGCCCACTGCTTGCAGTGAACCGGTGGTCGGTGGTAAACTATATGATCGAAGTGGATCGGTCCAAGTCGCAGGTGTTGTAGAGCTAGAGCAAGCGGTCGCCTCGATCTCGCGCACCGTGAAAGCTCCGGTTCGAGATACGATGCAAGACCTTGATGGCTTGCCAATGTATCTGCTCTCGAACGACAAAGTCACAATTCTCGTTCAACATCGGCCTTTCGACCCACAGTGCGACTGGAGCAAGAGTTGCACCTGGGAATATACCCTCTCGCCCACAAGCGCCTCCTTGGACCAGACGGAGCAACGTGAGCTGGTAGACCAAGCCTTTGCCGCGATTCCCCAGTTAGATCTCTAGAGCGGCGGTCTTCTAGTAAATGTCCGCAATGGGGTCGTTAGCTGACCGGCAGCTTTCAACCGAAAAATGGTAACAGAAGACCTCCCAACACCCCCTAAGCCGCGTATTCCTCCAGCCCCGGCACGATGATCGAGCGTTCGCCGCCGAAGTCCTCGCGCACCACGATCAGGCCCATGCGTTCCAGGTGGTCGAGCAGGCGGCGCACGCGGCCCGGGCTGCTGGAGCCGTAGACGCGGGCCAGTTCCGCCTCGTCCGGCGCGGTGCGGCCGTGGGCGGCGGCGACGCAGATGGCGAGGTAGGGGGCAAGGACATCGTCCTCCACCCCTTCCGCCAGTTGCTCCACCTTGGCGCGCTGGGCTTCGTCCAGCCGGTCCAGCCGGGCGCAGGCGAAGGCGAACAGGCGGCGGAACAGCATTGTATCAACGTGCGCTGACGGCACCCCGCGCTGGCGGCAGCGGATCGCGAAATCGCGGAACAGGCTGGCGAGCGGCTGATAGGTCGCGCCGTCCTCCGCCGCCATTTCGGCAAGGATGCCGGCCAAGTCCGTGCCCTGCACCGGAGGGGGCGCGGCTTCCGCTTCCGGCTCGTCATCCGCCAGCGGATCGGCGAACAGCACCGGCGCTTGCGCTTCCTCAGGCTCGTCTGTGCGCTGGGCAGGCTGCGGGGGCGGGCGGTGCGCGATGGCATCGGCCAGCGTCGCCATGCTGGGCGGGGTGACGGGTGAGGGTGCGCGCGGTGGGGGCGGGGTGGCCGCTTCCTCTGTCAGCGAGGCGTGAAGCAGGGCTTCCATCCCCCCTTCTGGCGCGCTGGGCAGCGGCATCAGCCCGCCGCCGCCGCCTTTGCCGCCAGTCCTGACCGCGCCGATGCGCACGCCAACCGGGCGGCGGCTGATCGCCGGGCCAAGGCCGAGGAAATGGCCGCGCTCCAGGTCGCGGATGCGCTCTGCCTGCCGCCGTTCCATGCCCAAGAGGTCCGCTGCGCGCAGCATGTCGATATCGAGGAACGTGCGCCCCATCAGGAAGTTCGACGCTTCCGCCGCCACGTTCTTGGCCAGCTTCGCCAGCCGCTGCGTGGCGACGATCCCGGCAAGCCCGCGCTTGCGCCCGCGGCACATCAGGTTGGTCATGGCCGAAAGCGACAGGCGGCGGGTGTCCTCGGAAATCTCGCCGCCCATGCTGGGGGCAAACATCTGCGCTTCGTCCACCACCACCAGCGCGGGGAACCAGTGATCGCGCGGGGCATCGAACAGGGCATTGAGGAACTGCGCGGCGCAGCGGATCTGCTGTTCCACCTCCAGCTCGTCCAGCGCCAGCACCACGCTCGCCCGGTGTTGCCGCACGCGGGCAGCCAGCGCCTCGATCTCGCGCGCGGTGTAGCTGCCGGCATCGATCACGATGTGCCCGAAATGGTCGGCCAGCGAGGTGAAGTCTCCTTCCGGATCGATCACCACCTGCTGCACCAGCCCTGCGCTTTCCTCCAGCAGGCGGCGCAGGAGGTGCGATTTGCCGCTGCCCGAATTGCCCTGCACCAGCAGGCGCGTGGCGAGCAGCTCTTCCACGTCGATCTGCACGGGTGACCCGTGCGAATCCCGGCCAATTTCGATCTGCGCCCTCACGCAGGCGTGATTAGCCACCCCGGCGCGCTGGTAAAAGCGGACTGGGGCGACTTATCCAGCGTTCGCGCCTCAATCGGCTGAAAACAGCGACAGGTCGATGCTTTCGCCCACGGCGCGCAGCCCTGCATCGGACCCATGCAGGTGATCGCCCATGTGATAGCCTTCGCGCATCGCTTGCGGATCGGCCGGATCGGCAAAGGCGCTGTCCAGCCGCACCACCGCGTCGAACTCGCCCGAATTGACGATCCAGTCGTTGATGAACTGGCGGGCGGCCTCGCCCTCCTCGCTCCAGTAGGCCGCGCCCTTGTAGGGGCCGATGGGGCTGCCGATGACCTTGATCCCGGCTTCGCGGGCGCGGGCGATCAGCTGGCGGTAACCAGCGATCATCTGCCCCGCATCAATCTGCGGCTGGTCCAGCGTGAAGCCGCCCGGCCCGCCTCTTTGCGCGCCGTAGCGGTTGCCGATGTCGTTCACGCCCACGAACACGATCATGTGCGTGACATTGGGCAGGGCCAGCACATCCTCGTCAAACCGGGCGAGGGCGCTTTCCCCCATGCCGGGGCTGAGCACGCGGTTGCCGGAAATGCCCGCATTAGCCACGGCGAATTCCTGGCCCGCAGCCTGCAACCGCTCTGCCAGCACGTCGGGCCAGCGGCGGTTGGCGCCGGGGGTGGAGCCGACCCCGTCAGTGATCGAATCGCCATAAGTCACGATGGTGCCTGACGCGTCCGGACTGAAGACCTCCACCGTGTGGATGAAGGCGCGGTATCCGGCGGTGGAGGCAGGCTGCCATGCCTCGCCCACGTGGTCCCCCGGCGGGGACACGGCCAATACGTCCTGCCCGGTGAGGTGGCAGGTGCACGGGCCGGTGGCTTGCGGCAGGTGGAATTCCACCTTGATGCGGGCGAGGTCCGGCAGGTCCAGCGCCACCACGTCGCTGGCAAAGGGGCTGCCGCGCGGGATCACCGCACCGGCCTGGCCGCCGAAAGTGAGCATCCGGCTGGTGCCGGGCACTTCCGCCCCTGCATCGTCGATCTGGAACACCCGCGCCCGGCCAATGGCCAGCGGGGCCGGGCCATACCGGTTGGTGAATCGCACTCGCAGGCTGCTGCCACCTTCGGACAGGCGCAGCACCTGGCTGATGGTCACATTGTCAAAGCTGCCGGCGGCAAACGGCCCTTCGGTGGCGAGCGGCGCGTGCGGGCTGGCGGTCCAGCTGGCAACCCAGGTTCCCGCGCTTTCCTGCGCGTGGGCGCTGGTGGCGAGCAAGGCGGCGGCCGCCAGCGCGGCGAATGTCAGGCGCATGAATGATCCTCCCTCTTTTCCGCTCAGCTTAGCTTTCCGGCGGATGCGTGCAATCGCCGTGTTGTCGCAAGGCCGCCCGCTTGCTAGCGCGGGCGCGGGAGTGGGAGGGCAAGCATGAGATCAATGCGCAATTTCGCCGCCGCGGCGCTGCTGTTGGCCGGCACTGCCGTCAACCTTGCTGGCGGGCAGCCTGCCAGCGCGCAGGGCGGATTTGGTTCGGTTTCGCAGGTGGGCCGCTTTGCGCAGGAATGTTCCGCGCTGGAAGGCCGCTCTGCCGATGGCGTGGAAATCACCAGCGCCGTGTTGCACATGGGCAGTCCTTCCCCGGACCAGCCAGGGGCCGCGCAGCTCCCGCCCCGTTGCCTGGTGGATGGGATGATCAACCGCCGCCAAGGCCCTTCGGCCAACGGCGGACAGGCGGAGTATGGCATCGGTTTCCAGCTGGCGCTGCCGGTGGAGTGGAACGGGCGTTACCTGCTGATGGGCGGCGGCGGACTCAACGGCACGATCCGCCAGCCCACCGGGCCGGTGGCGGCAGGCACGCGGGATGCCTTGAGCCGCGGGTTTGCCGTGGCCAGCCATGACAGCGGCCACAAGGGCGTGGTGTTCGATCGCGGCTTCTTTGCCGACCAGCGCGCCGCGCTCGATTTTGCCGAGACGAGCGTGCGCACGGTAACGCTGGCAACCCGCGCAATCGTGCAGCGCTTTTACGGCAGCGCACCGCACCATTCGTACATGACCGGCTGTTCCACCGGCGGTCGCGAAGGGATGCTGGCCAGCCAGCGCTATCCCGAACTGTTCGATGGCATCGTGGTGGGCGCGCCCGCCATGCGGCCGGGTTATTCCAACATGGGCATCGAATGGGCGCAGGTGCTGCTCAACCGGACGCAGGCCGCCAACATTTCCACGCCCGCAGGCGTGACGGCGGCGGAGCGCAGCCTGATCGACCGCGAACTCACCCGCCAGTGCGACGGGGCCGACGGGCGCACCGATGGGATCATCGCCAATGTTGAGGCCTGCCGCAGCTTTGACGTGACTGTGCTATCATGCCGACCGGGCCAAACTGAAGGCTGCATCGCCGGTCCCCGCGTGGAGGCGTTGCGCACGGCCTTCGCCGGGATGCGCAACGCGGGCGGGCGGCAGGTCTATGCCGCGATCCCGTGGGATACCGGCGTGACCTATACCGGCCCCGGCCTGCCGGGATACCTGCCCGCCGGTGCCCCCGGCCCCTTCGGCCCTGCCAGCGCCGCGCGCGAGATCGACGTGGACCAGCGCCTTTACGATGTGGACTGGGACGCGGCGGGCCGGCTGACGGACACCGCCTACTGGACCAACCTGTCCACCTTCCTAGGGCGTGGCGCGAAGATCATGTATTTCCACGGCGTCTCCGATCCGTGGTTCTCCGCCTATGACACCTGGGACTATTTCCAGCGTGCGCGCGCCACCAACGGGGCCGACGCGTGGGACAATGCCGCCCGCTTCTACATGGTGCCGGGAATGCTGCACTGTTCGGGCGGCAATGCCTACGAGGTGTTCGACCTGCTGGGGCCGCTGGTGGACTGGGTGGAACAGGGCAGCGCGCCGGCGGCGATTACCGCCAGCCGGGCGAATGGGCAGGGCGGCCAGCTGCCCCTATGCCCGCATCCCACCTATGCCCGGTACGAGGGCGGTGATCCGGCGCAGGCAAGCAGCTACCGCTGCGCCGCGCCTGCCACCACGAGCGCGGGGTAAGGATCGGGAATGCTGAAACGGGCGATCAGCCATACCGCAAGCCTGCTGCCGCAAGGGCCGCTGGGCCACCTTGGCTGGCTGCGCGGGGCCGCCGGGGCCGGTCTGGGGATTGGCGCCATGGCCCTGCTTGCCGCCGGGCAGCCGGGCCTGCCGCTGATCCTGGCGCCCATGGGGGCCAGCGCGGTGTTGCTGTTCGGCCTGCCGGCCAGCCCGCTGGCCCAGCCGTGGGCGGTGATTGGCGGCAACCTCCTGGCGGCCATTGCCGGCCTTGCGGCGGGTATGGCCACCGGCTCCCCCGTGCTGGCCGGGGCCGTGGGAGTGACCCTCGCCATCGCCGTGATGAGCGTGGGCCGCTGCCTGCATCCGCCGGGTGGCGGGACCGCGTTGCTCTATGCGGTCAATGCGGCCGGTGCGGTTACCGGTGGCGAAGCATGGGGCTGGCTGCACCTGGTGCCGCTGGCGGCCAACGTGCTGGCGCTGGCCGCCTGTGGCTGGGCCTACAACAACCTTACCGGCCACCAGTGGCCGCACCGTTTGGTTGTGCCGCCGCCGGCTCCGCGCCCGGCGGCCAGCACGGCAGCCGCAGCGCCCTTCACGCACGAACAGGTGCTGCGCGTGATGGATGACTGGGACGAGGTGCTGGACGTGGACCCGGACGACCTGCTGGCCTTCGCGCAGGCGCTGGACCGGCATCGCGCCGGGGCCTGAATCCCGACCGCGCCAGATCAGGCGGGCTGGTAGACCCAGTAGTTCGGCCCCCAGCGCTCTTCCAGGTCCGCCAGGCACTCACGGTGGATTTCGCGCACGCGCTCTGGCATCATGTATTCGGCCGGGTCGATCTCCTCAATGGTGAGGGTGCTCTTGTCCTCGTACAGGTGCTCGCCCTTCAGCAAGGCCCGATCGTCATAGGGCCAGATGAACGCCTGCCGGCTGGAGACGAGGTAGAGCCCGTCCGCCTTGTCCACGCTGATGCCGATCTTGGCCAGCTCGGCCCCGGTGGACATCTGGTGGAACCACATCTCGTCTGCAATGCCCCAGTCCGCCACGGCCACCTTGTCGCCGCTGTTCCACAGCACGATGTCGCCAATCGCGCTGTAGAAATCGAGCACGGCCTGCTTGCCCTTTACCTGCACCGGGTTGTCACCCCAGCACACGTGGTAGACCGGATCGTCGGCCATCATGTCGCTCGCGGTGATTTCCTTGAACATGGCCGCGCCTTCCAGGTGCACGTGGCGGCAATAGTTCTTCAGGATGGCGCGGTGCAGCGGGTTGGTGGTCGCCTCCAGCAGCTCGATCGTGGGGTTCATGCAATCGTAGACTTCGCGCTCGTACTTGCTGGCCATGGGCTGATCCTCTCATGTGTTATGCGGGTGATCATGCCACGGCCGGCGGGGGTGCGGCTAGGACTGGAGCGAAGCGCGGCTGGTGCTGGGGCGAACCTTGGAAGGCGAACGGGTGCCTAAAGCGGGTTGCCGTCCCGGTCACGGTAGATCTCGCGCCGCCCGACATGGTTGGCCGGGCCGACGATGCCGTCTTCCTCCATCCGCTCGATCAGCTTGGCGGCGGTGTTGTAGCCGATGCCGAGCTGGCGCTGGAGCCAGGATCCGCTCGCCTTCTGGTTCTCCCACACCACCTGGCACGCCTGGCGGTAACGGCGCTCGTCTGGGTTGTCGCTGGCGGTAAACTCGTCCTCGAAACCGAAACCGGCGCTGCCAAAGTCGCCATCGGGCTCCTCGGTCACCGAATCGACGTAGGCGGGCGAGCCTTGCCCGCGCCAGTGTTCGGCCACCTTCTCCACTTCCTCGTCGGACACGAAGGGGCCGTGCACGCGCACCAGTGCGCCGGTGGTGGGCTTGTACAACATGTCGCCCTTGCCCAGCAGCTGCTCCGCGCCCTGTTCGCCCAGGATGGTGCGGCTGTCGATGCGGCCGGTGACGTTGAAGGCGATGCGGGTGGGCAGGTTGGCCTTGATAACGCCGGTGATGACGTCGACCGAGGGGCGCTGTGTCGCCATGATGAGGTGGATGCCCGCCGCGCGGCTCTTCTGCGCCAGCCGCTGGATCAGCACCTCGATTTCCTTGCCGACCACGATCATCAGGTCAGCCAGTTCGTCGACGATCACCACGATCTGCGGCAGCACCTCGTAATCGAGCTGGCGTTCCTCGAACAGCTCCTCGCCCGTTTCGGGATCGAACCCGGTCTGGATGCGGCGGCCCAGCGGCTTGCCCTTGGCAATGGCGGTCTTCACCCGTTCGTTGAAGCCGGTCAGGTTGCGCGCGCCGATGTCGCTCATCATGCGGTAGCGGCGCTCCATCTCCTCCACCGCCCATTTCAGCGCGCGGATCGCCTTGGGCGGCTCGGTCACCACGGGGGCGAGGAGGTGGGGGATATCGTCGTAGCTCTTCAGTTCCAGCACCTTGGGATCGATCAGGATCATCCGGCATTCGCTGGGGCTGAAGCGGTACAGCAGGCTGAGGAGGATGCAGTTGAGGCCGACGGACTTGCCCGAGCCCGTGGTGCCCGCCACCAGCAGGTGCGGCATGGCGGCAAGATCGGCAATCACCGGCTCGCCCGCGATGTCCTTGCCAAGGATGATGGGCAGGTTGCCCTTGGCATCGGCAAAGGCCTCCGACGCGATCATTTCCTTGAAGCTGACAGTCTGGCGCACGGCGTTGGGCAGTTCGATGCCCATCACTGTCTTGCCCGGAATGGCCGCCACGCGGGCGGAAATGGCCGACATGTTGCGGGCAATGTCCTCCGCCAGCCCGATCACACGGCTGGCCTTGATGCCCGGCGCGGGTTCCAGTTCGTACATTGTCACCACCGGGCCGGTACGCACGGCGGTGATTTCGCCCTTCACGTTGAAATCGTCGAGCACGTTTTCCAGCAGCCGTGCGTTGCGTTCCAGCGCCAGCTTGTCGAGCTTGGGCACGGCATCGGCCGGTGGATCGTTCAGCAGGTCAAGGCCGGGCAGGTCGAAGGTCTCGAACAGGTCCTTCTGGCGCACCTTCGCGGCGGGCTTGGCCGCGCGCGGCGGGGCGGACGGATCGACGATTTCGGGCGGCTTGCGGTCCGGCACAGGCAGGGTGACGGCTTCGGTCTTGCGTTCGGCCTTCTGGCGCCGTTCGACCTGTTCCTTGAACGGGTTGGTGGAGCCCAGCGGCAGGCTGGGGCGTTGCCTGGCCCATTGCGGCAAGGTCAGCAGGCCGGCCCAGTCCACCGCGAAGACCTTGCCGGCAAGGAAGGCCCCGCCCAGCAAGGCGGCAAATCCGCCGCCAAGGATCGCGGGAAACTCCCCGCCCGGCGGCAGGCGGCCAGCCAGCGCGCGCAGCAGGCCCTCGCCCAGCAGGCCCACCAGGCCACCCGCGCCTGCCGGCCACGACCAGTTGGCCGGATCTGTTACCAGCGCCAGCACGGTGGCCAGCAGCGCCATGGCCGCCAGCAGCACCAGCAGCGTGCCCCACCAGCGGCCTCGCGCCGCGGGCATGTCCTCGCCCTCGGGGGCATCGCCCTCCAGCTCTTCCGATCGGTTCCACAGCTTGCGGCCCCAGGCATAAAGCAGCGGCAGGAACAGGATGGAGACAAGGCCGAACGACCAGAACGCCCGGTCTGCCGCCCAGGCCCCGGCATAGCCCATCCAGTTGGCCACCACCGGCCCGGCGGCGGTGGAGGGGGAAGGGTCGGTCTGGCTGTAGCTGACCATGGCCAGCGCCAGGAAACCCATCAACGCGAACAGCGCTATGGCACCAGCCATGTTGAGGATGCGCGCGAGCGACCGGCGGAAGGCCGCCTTCCAGTCACCCTGCGATTGCCCCTTGCGGGCCTGCGAAGCCATGCGCTGAAAACCCCTCTTGTCCCGCAAGCGTCTATTGTGAATCCCCGCAGAGTCCGCGTCAACCGCTTTGCCCGGGGGCGAGCCTGCCGTGCGATCAGCTCAACCCGTCGATCGCCGCCCAGCGCGCCCAGCCCAGCCGTCGGGCGGTGCGCGGCGTCATTCCGCCCAGCGCGATGACCGGCACCGTGCTGTGGGCGGCCAGCAGCCGCCAGCGCACCGGGCCAAGGAACGCGCCGCCGGGATGGGTGCGGGTGGCAAAGGCGGGGGACAGCAGCACCGCATCCGCGCCTTTTCGTGCCGCCAGCGCCAGTTCGCCGAGGTCGTGCGCGGTGGCCAGTTGCACGAGCCCTGCGCGGCGCGGCCACAGTGCCAGCGGTGCGCCGTAGACCCCGTCGGCGCCCCATTCGCGCGCGGTCAGGGCGCTGTCCGCCAGCACCACCATGTGTCCGCGCGATCGGGCAAGGCGCTGCAATTGCCGGAACCGGGCCAGCCGGTCCGGCCCGTCCAGGTGGTAATGCCGGTAGACGAACCCGCTGCCGCGCGGCAGGCGTTTGAGGGCAAGTCCCAGCACGCCATCGTTGCGCGCATCGGACAGCAGCCAGAGCGCGGGCAGGGTTCCATGCCGGGGGGGCTTTATCGCGGCCATCACGGCGCTATAGCGCGCTGATGACCGCAAATGCAGCCACTCTTCTGGGCGAAGTGAACGCCAATATCGCCAAGGCCTGCAAGATCGCCCGGCGCGATCCTGCCGATGTGACCCTGGTGGCCGTCAGCAAGACCAAGTCCGCGGAGGAGATCGAGCCGCTGATCGCCGCCGGGCAACGCGTGTTCGGCGAGAACCGCGTGCAGGAAGCACAGGCCAAGTGGCCGGAGCTGAAGGCGCGTTACCCGGACGTTCAGTTGCACCTTGTCGGCCAGCTGCAATCCAACAAGGCGGAAGATGCGGTGGCCCTGTTCGATGCCATTCATTCGGTCGATCGCCCTAGCCTCGTTACCGCGCTGGGCAAGGCCATGGACAAGGCAAATGGGGGGGCAGGCCGCCGCGTGCCGTGCTTCGTGCAGGTCAATATCGGCGCGGAAGATCAGAAGGGCGGCTGCGCCATTGCCGACCTGCCGGCCCTGCTGCCGCAGGCGCGGGAAGCGGGCCTGCCGGTGGCCGGGCTGATGTGCGTGCCCCCTGCCGATATCGAACCCGCGCCGTTCTTCGCCCTGCTGGACAAGCTGGCGCGGGATAACGGGCTGGCCGGCCTGTCGATGGGGATGAGTGGCGATTACGAAACCGCCATTGCCCTTGGGGCAACGCATGTGCGGGTGGGAACCGCCCTGTTCGGATCGCGCTGACCGGCAGGGGAAGCGGCGGCCTTCAGCCCGCGGCCTTGCGGATCTCCGGCTCCCCTGCGGCGATGGCGGCCAGCAGGGCCTGCTCCACGCGGAAGAGGCGGTCCTTGTTGAAGATCTTGTGGCCGATCAGGTCGGTCACATAGAAGGTGTCCACGGCCCGCTCCCCGTACTGGGTGATGTGGGCCGAATTGATGATCAGGCTCTGTTCGAACATCGCCCGCGTCAGGCGGTTGAGCAGGGCGGGCCGGTCAGTCGCGGTCACTTCCACTACCGTGAAGCGGTCCGACGCATCGTTGTCGAACAGCACCTCTGGCTCCACGCGGAAGGCCTCCGCCCGGCTGCGCGGCAGGGGGCGGGCGGCCAGCTTGGGCACCAGTTCGATGCGGCCGGCGAGCGCGTCCTCGATGCTCTTCTTCAGGCGGGCGAGCTGGGCTTCTTCCCGGAACGGCTTGCCCAGCGGGTCCTGCACCAGGAAATTGTCCACCGCCTTGCCAACGCGGGTGGTGTGAATGCGCGCGTCAATCACGTTGGCGCCTGCTAGGTTGATTGCCCCGGCGATGCGGAAGAACAGGCCGGGGTGGTCATCCCCCATCACGCTGACAAGCGTGGCCCCGCGTGCGGGATAATACTCTGCGTGGATGTAGAGGGAATGGCCCACCTGCTTGGCGGCGGCATAGTGGCGCAGGTTGATGGCGATGATGTCAGCCGGTTCCTGCAACCAGTAATTGCTGTCGAACCGGTCATCCAGCTCGGTCAGCAGGGTCTTGTCCGCGCCCAGCAGCCGGGCCACTTGCGCGCGCTTGTTCCACAGGCGCCTTTCCTGGAGGTCGGTGTCCTCGTCCGCGCGGAGCATTTCCTCGGCGTAATTGTACAGGTCGGCCAGGAGCTGGCGCTTCCACCCGTTCCAGATACCCGGCCCCACGGCGCGGATGTCCACGATGGTGAGCACGGTGAGCTGGGCCAGCTTCTCCAGGTCGTCCACTTCCTCGATGAAGTTGCGGATCGTGCGCGGGTCCGACAGGTCGCGCTTGAAGGCGGTGGCGCTCATCAGCAGGTGCTTGGCCACCAGCCAGGACACCAGCCGGGTTTCCTCGCTGGTCAGGCCGAAGCGCGGGCACAGCTTGAGCGCCAGCTCCGCCCCCAGCAGCGAATGGTCCCCGCCCCGGCCCTTGGCAATGTCGTGCAGCAGCGTGGCGACATAGAGCACGCGGCGGTATTTCAGGCTTGGCAGGATGCGGGTGGCAAGCGGATGTTCCTCCTTCTCCTCACCCCGTTCGATCCGGCTGAGCAGGCCGATGGCGCGGATGGTGTGTTCGTCCACCGTGTAGTGGTGGTACATGTCGAACTGCATCTGCGCGTTGACCCGGCCGAAATCGGGCACGAAGCGGCCGAACACGCCCGCCTCGTTCATCCAGCGCAGCACCGTTTCCGGATCGCGCTTGCCGCTCAGCACTTCCAGGAAAGCGGCGTTGGCCACCTCGTTGCGGCGGGTGTCGGCATGGATCAGGATGGCATCGCGGCGGATGGTGCGGATCGTTTCGGGGTGGATCTCCAGGCCTTCGCGCTCTGCCACGGCAAAGATCTGCACCAGCCGCACCGGGTCCTTGCGGAACCAGTCGTCGTCGGGCGCGGACAGCTTGCCGGACCGCAGCGGATAGCCTTCGACAAACCGGCTCTTGCGGCTGCGGAAGCGGTCCAGCAGCCCTTCGCGCCGCTTGGGAGCCAAGGCCTGTTCCTGCAACTGCGCGAGGAACACGCCGGTCAGGTTGCCCACGTGCTGCGCCTGCAGGAAATAGAACTGCATGAAGCGTTCCACCGCGCTTTTGCCCGGCCTGTCGGCATAATGCATCCGCCGCGCCACTTCGCGCTGCATGTCGAATGTCAGGCGGTCCTCGCCGCGCCTGGCAATGGTGTGCAGGTGGCTGCGCACCGCCAGCAGGAAGCCTTCGGCCCGGCGGAAGCTGCGATATTCTTCCCGCGTGAGCAGGCCCTTGTCCACCAGCTCCGCCGCGCTGCGCACGCGGTGCACGTACTTGCCGATCCAGTACAGCGTCTGCAGGTCGCGCAGGCCGCCCTTGCCGTCCTTCACGTTGGGTTCGACCACGTAGCGCGAATCGCCCATCCGCTTGTGCCGCGCGTCACGCTCGGCCAGCTTTTCGGCCACGAACTGGTTTTCCGATCCCGGCACCACTTCGCCCCAGAACCGGTCCGATGCCATCTGGTAGACCTCGCGGTCTCCCCACAGGTAACGCCCCTCCAGGATGGCGGTGCGGATGGTCAGGTCGGCGCGGGCCTGCTTCACCATCTCGTCCAGCGAACGGCTGGAATGGCCGACGGTGAGGCCCAGGTCCCACAGGAAATAGAGCATGGCCTCGATCGCCTGCTCGGCCCAGGCGCTGGGCTTTGCCGGGGTGATGAAGGCGATGTCCACATCGGAATGGGGGCACATTTCGCCCCGGCCGTATCCGCCCACCGCCAGCAGCGCCAGCCGGTCTCCCGGGCCGGGATCGGCGGGCGCGGGGTGGAGGTTGGTGACCACGTGATCGTGCACCACGCGGATCAGCTGGTCGATCAGGAACGCGTGGCCGCGGGTGATCTCATGCCCGGCAGCCGGCGTTTCCGCCAGCCGGCGGGCCAGTTCCTCGCGGCCGCGTTCCAGCGCATCGCGCAGGACGGCGACGATCTGCGGGCGCGTTTCGGCCGTGCCGCCATGCTCCACCGCCTGCGCCACCGCTTCGGTGAGGACGCGCCTGTCTATGATGTCGCGTTGACGGGGGATCGAGGAATGGACCACTCCCGCCAGATAGAGCACCAGGCCTGCCCTGCAAAGCGGGGTTGATGCAAAGCCTGTTCCTGCAAGGCGGGGCTTTCCCGCGCGCACGCCGTGTGCCATTGCTCGCTGCCCATGATGCAGGGGTGCTGATTACCGATGCTGGACTTTCTTGCCGCAACCACCGGCGGTGTCATCCACTGGGCCGACCTTGGGCTGAAGCCGGGGCTGGACCTGGGTTTCTTCACCCTGCGCTATTACTCGCTGGCCTACCTGCTGGGCCTGTTCTTCGCGTTCTGGCACGTGTCGAAGATGATCAAGGCCCCCGGCGCGCCCATGGCGCAGCGCCACGTGGAGGACCTGTTCTTCTGGTGCATGATCGGCGTCATCGTGGGCGGGCGGCTGGGCTATGCCACTTTCTACGACCGCAGCCTGTGGACCAGCTTCGATGGCGATGGCTTCGTCAGCTGGAAGCTGCTGCGCCTGTGGGACGGGGGGATGAGCTTCCATGGCGGCCTGATCGGCGTGACGCTGGCGATGGCCTGGGTGTCCCGGCGCGGTCAGCTGCAGTTCCTGCGGGTGACCGATTACATCGCGGTCAACCTCGGCCCGGCCATGCTGATGGGGCGCCTGGCCAATTTCGTGAACGGGGAACTGTGGGGCCGCCCGGCGGGTGAGGGCGTGCCATGGGCGATGACCTTCTGCGACCGCGGGCGTGACCTGGCGGGCAACTGCGTGTCCAGCTTCACCGCGCGCCACCCCAGCCAGCTGTACGAAGCCGCGCTGGAAGGCCTGTTGCTGATCGTGGTGATGATCCCGCTGTTCTGGAAGACCGGCGCGCGCTACCGCCCCGGCCTGCTGGCGGGGACTTTCGTGGCGCTGATCGGCTCGGCCCGCTTCATTGTGGAATTCTTCCGCGAACCTGATCCCCAGCTGGCCGAATTCGCCGCGCGCACCGGCCTGTCGATGGGCCAGTGGCTGACCATCCCGCTGATCCTGCTCGGCCTGTTCTTCGCGGTGCGCGCGCTGCGCCGCCCGCCGCTGGCCAGCGGTTATGCCCCGGCGGCCGCGCAAGGCTGATTCCGTGGCTGACCTGCCCCTTGGGGAGACGTTCCGGCGGCTGATTTCCGCCACCGGGCCGATCAGCCTCATGCACTTCATGGGGGAAAGCAACGCGCGCTATTACTCGCGCGAGGAGGCGATCGGGGCGGGCGGCGATTTCATCACCGCGCCCGAAATCAGCCAGATGTTCGGCGAGCTGATCGGCCTGTGGCTGGCCGACCTGTGGATCCGCGCCGGGCGGACCGAGCCGGTGCATTACGTGGAGCTTGGCCCCGGCCGCGGCTTCCTGGCGCGCGATGCAGTCCGCGCGATGCAGCGGTACGGCCTCACCCCGCGCATCCACCTGGTCGAAGGGTCCACCCGGATGCGTGACCAGCAGCTGGCGCAGGTGCCGGATGCCTTCTTCCACGATGACCTGTCCACCGTGCCGATGAACGGGCCAGTGCTGCTGGTGGCCAACGAATTCCTCGACGCGCTGCCCGTGCGCCAGCTGATCCGCACCGGCGATGGCTGGCGCGAAGTGATGGTGGGGCTGGAGGGGGAGGACTTCGTGCTGGTGGCCGGCCGCCAGCCGATGGATGCTGCCGTGCCCGAACCGCGCCGCGATGCGCCGGTGGGGACAGTCATAGAGACCTGCCCCGGCGCGGCGGCCACCCTGTTCGAAGTGGCCGGGCGGCTGACCGGGCAGGGCGGCGCGGCCCTGTTCATCGATTACGGCCACCTGGTGCAGCGCACCGGCTCCACCCTGCAGGCGGTGAAAGGGCACCAGAAGGTAAATGCTTTCGCCATGCCGGGAGAGGCCGACCTGACGGCGCATGTCGATTTCGAACAGATGAAGCAGGTTGCCCTGTCACGCGGCGCGCGCTGGATGGGCAGCACCACGCAAGGGGCCTTCCTCACCGGTCTTGGCATCCACCAACGGGCCGAGGCGCTGGCCGAATTTGCCCCGCACCACCGCGAAGCGATCATCGGCGCGCGTGACCGGCTGATCGCGCCGGACCAGATGGGCGAGCTGTTCAAGGTCATGGCCCTTGCCGCGCCCGACTGGCCGGACGGGGCGGGGTTCTGACGCCCTCCCGGGCAAGTTTCACCTGCAACCACTATCGCCGGACTAACCGGCTTGCTATGCCTCTCCGCCAAGGAGAGAAGAGATGCCTGCAACACCGGACTTCGATTTCGGGCTGGGCGACAACGCGGCCATGATCCGCGACAGCGTGGCCCGCTTTGCCGATGCGATGATCGCCCCTCGCGCCGCCGCTATTGACCGGGAAGATATGTTCCCGCGTGACCTGTGGCCGCAGATGGGGGAACTGGGCCTGCACGGGATGACCGTGGCCGAAGCCGATGGCGGACTGGGCCTGGGCTACCTGGAACACACCATCGCGGTGGAGGAAGTGAGCCGGGCCAGCGCATCCGTGGGTCTCAGCTACGGGGCCCATTCCAACCTGTGCGTCAACCAGATCGCCCGCTGGGGCACGCCGGCACAGAAAGCCGCCCACCTGCCGCGCCTGATCAGCGGCGAACACGTGGGCGCGCTGGCGATGAGCGAGCCGGGCGCCGGATCGGACGTGGTCTCCATGAAGCTGAAGGCGTCACGCGCCGACGGTGGCTGGCGGCTGTCGGGCACCAAGTTCTGGATCACCAACGGCCACTATGCCGATGTGCTGGTGGTCTATGCAAAAACCGATGCTGCTGCCGGATCGAAGGGCATCACCGCCTTCCTGCTCGAGAAGGGCTTTGCCGGCTACGCGCCGGGGCAGAAGATCGACAAGCTGGGCATGCGCGGATCGCCCACCAGCGAACTGGTGTTCGACGATTGCTTCGTGCCTGACAGCCACGTGCTGGGGCAGGTGGGCGAAGGCGTGCGCGTGTTGATGAGCGGCCTCGATTACGAGCGTTGCGTGCTGGCGGGCGTGCAGCTCGGCATCATGCAGGCATGTCTCGACACGGTGATCCCCTACGTGCGCGAACGGCAGCAGTTTGGCCGGCCCATCGGCCATTTCCAGCTGATCCAGGCCAAGGTGGCGGACATGTATGTGGCGCTGCAATCGGCCCGTGCCTATGCCTATGCCGTGGCGCGCGCCTGCGACAACGGCCGCACCACTCGCTTTGATGCGGCGGGCGCGATCCTGCTCGCCAGCGAAAACGCCTTCCGCGTGGCGGGTGAGGCGGTGCAGGCGCTGGGCGGGGCGGGCTACACCTCGGACTGGCCGGTGGAACGCTATTTGCGTGACGCGAAACTGCTGGACATCGGCGCGGGCACCAATGAAATTCGCCGCATGCTGATCGGCCGCGAGCTGATCGGGGCATGAGGGAGAGCGAACTGGTGATGAAACGTCTTGGGGCAGCCGCGCTTGCGGCAATGGTGGTGCTGGGCGCGGCTGTGCCTTCCACCGCGCAGGAACAGGCGCGCATGGAATGGCGCACGTTCAACAGCCGCGCGGTGGCGGGCAATCTGGAAGGCAACAGCGCGGACCGCACCGTGCTGGTGGTCACCCCGCCGGGCTATGACGAGCATCCCGAACGCCGCTATCCGGTGGTCTATTTCCTGCACGGCTACTGGGCCACGCCGCAGATGTACCAGGACATGGCCCATTTCGAACAGGCGGTGCAGGGCGCGGCGGAGGCCGGGAACGAGGTGATCCTGGTGATGCCCGATGGCCATAGTGCCTTGCGCGGCGGGTTCTATTCCACTGGGCCGACCGTGGGCGATTACGAAGCCATGGTGGCGCATGACCTGGTGAACTGGGTCGATGCCAACTTGCGGACAATCCCTAACGCCGACAGCCGCGGGCTGGCCGGCCATTCGATGGGCGGATACGGCACCATCCGCGTGGCCATGAAGCACCCTGATGTCTTCTCCAGCATCTACATGATGAGCGCCTGCTGCCTGCCGCCGATGGAGATGACGGCCGAGCAGGCCCGCGCGATCGAGGCGATGACCCCGGCCGATGTGGCAGCCGCCCAGTTCGGCCAGCTGGCGGGCGTTTCCACGCTGGCCACCTGGTCGCCCGACCCCACCGCCAGCGGCTTCCTCAAGATCGATACCGGCCTGCGCGAGGACGGGACCATCGATCCGCTGGTCAACCAGCGCCTGGCCGCCAATTCGCCGCTGGTCATGCTGCCGCAATACCTGCGCCCGTTGAGGGAGCTGGAAGGCTTTGCCATCGACATCGGGGACAAGGATTTCCTGTTGGAAGGCAACCGCGCCTTCATGCGCGAACTGGACCGGTTCGGCGTCACTTACGAATTCGAACTGTACGAGGGCGATCACGGCAACCGCATTGCCGAACGCATCCGCACCGATGTGCTGCCGTTCTTCGGCAATCACCTGGACAAGGAATGATCCGATGCTGAAACAGCTTCTTGCCGCCATCGCCTACCTTGCCCTGGCCACTCCGGCCGCCGCGCAGAACATCACCGCGCCCGATGCCGTGGTGCCTGCCGGGATCACCGTGCAGGCCGTGATGGTCCACGGCGCATCGCTGGAAGGCAATCTGGAAGGCAATGCCGCCACGCGCGAGGTGATGGTGGTCCTGCCCCCCAGCTATGCCAGCAACCCCACGCGGCATTACCCGGTGGTCTATTACCTGCACGGCTTCGCCATCTCGGGCCGCGATTTCTACGATTACATGCAGGTGCCCACCGCCGTGGCGCAGAACGCGGCGGAAGGGCGTGAGTTCATCGTGGTTGTGCCCGATACGCTGACCGCGATGGGCGGATCGATGTATTCCAACAGCGTGACGACCGGCAATTTCCGCGATTTCATCGCCACCGATCTCGTCCGCTACATCGATGCCAATTACCGCACCATCCCCACCCGCCAGGGCCGCGCGCTGGTGGGTCATTCGATGGGCGGCTATGGCACCTGGGTCGTGGGCATGACGCACCCGGACGTGTTCAACGCCATCTGGGCGCAGAGCGCCTGCTGCGTCTCCGCCCGCACGGAAACGCCGGAAAGCGCCGCCGCCATGGCCGCCGTGCCGCGCGACGGGGTGGACCGGGCGGGCTTCGGCATGCGCGCAGGCCTTGCCAGCGCGGTCGCCTGGGCACCCAACCCGCAGAACCCGCCGTTCTATGTCGATTGGCCGGTGGCGGCCGATGGGTCGGTGGACCGTATGGTGCTGGCCCGCTGGGCGGCCAATTCGCCGCTCGCCATGGTCTCCGCCCACGTGAGCGCGCTGGAGAGCTTTGCCGCCATCGGGCTGGATGTCGGCACGGCGGACGGGCTGATCCGCGATGACACACTGATCCACCAGGAACTGGAGAAGTTCGGGATCGAACATCGCTGGGAAACCTACGAAGGCACCCACACCGACAAGATCGGCGCGCGCTTTGCCAGCGTGGTCCTGCCCTTCATGGCCCAGCACCTGGATATGGGGAGTGGCGATTGACCGCGCCTGAGCAGCCTGCCGCCCAACCCGCCCGCCAGCGGGGCTTCCTTGCCTTCGTGGAGCGAGCGGGCAACCTGCTGCCCGAACCGACGATGATCTTCGTCTGGCTGATCGGGGTACTGATTGTCCTGTCAGTCATCGGCGCAGCGCTGGGCTGGACGGCAAGCCTGCCTTATCCCGGCGATACCCCGCCCGAAGGCGCGGAACTGGCCGATGGCACGCTGACTTACCGCGCCACCAGCCTGCTGGCAGCGGAAAACGTCGGCCGCCTGCTGACCGAGATGCCGCGCACCATGTCCGGCTTTGCACCGCTCGGCCTGATCCTCGTCATCATGCTGGGGGCGGCTGTGGCGGAACGCTCCGGCCTGCTGTCCGCCCTCATCCGGGCCTCGCTGCGCAATGCGCCGCGCAGTGTCCTCACCCCTATCGTGGCGCTGGTGGGCATGGTTTCGCACCATGCCTCGGACGCGGCCTACCTCGTCTACATTCCGCTCGCCGCGCTGATCTTTGCCACCGCCGGGCGGCACCCGCTGGCGGGGCTGGCGGCGGCCTTCGCCTCTGTCTCCGGTGGCTATGCCGGGAACATCACGCCGGGGCAGATCGACGTGCTGCTGTTTGGCTTCACGCAGGAGGCTGCCCGCATCGTGGAGCCGGGCTGGATGATGAACCCGGCCGGCAACTGGTGGTTCATCCTGGCCATCGTGGTGCTGTACGTGCCCGCCGTATGGTTCATCACCGACCGGGTGATCGAACCGCGCCTTGGCCGCTGGTCGGGCGTGGTGGACGAACAGACGCAGGCCGAGCTGGCGCGCACCGGGCTGGAGCCGGGGGAGAAGAAGGGCCTGCGCCGCGCAGGCCTTGCCGCGCTGGCCATCGTGGCGGCCTATTTCGCGCTGACGCTGCTGCCGGGCTATGCCCCGCTGTTCAACCCGGAGGCTGAAGGCACCGCGCAGTTCCAGCCGCTGTTCGGCGCGCTGATCGCGGGATTCTTCGCGCTGTTCCTGGCCACCGGCATCGCCTTTGGCACTGCGGCGGGCACGGTGAAGAACGCGAAAGACGTAACCGACATGATGCAGGAGGGCATCCGCGCGATGGCCCCCTACATCGTGTTCGTGTTCTTTGCCGCGCACTTCGTGGCCATGTTCAACTGGAGCCGGATCGGTCCGATCATCGCCATCAACGGGGCAGAAGCGCTGGCGGCCATGGCCCTGCCCGCCCCGGTCCTGCTGGTCAGCGTGCAGATGCTCGGCTCCTTCCTCGACCTTTTCATCGGCTCGGCCTCCGCCAAGTGGAGCGCGCTGGCCCCGGTGGTGGTGCCCATGTTCATGCTGCTGGGCATCAGCCCGGAAATGACCACGGCGGCCTATCGCATGGGTGACAGCTACACCAACATCATGACCCCGCTGATGAGCTATTTCCCGCTGATCCTGGCCTTTGCCCGGCGGTGGGACGGGCAGTTCGGCGTGGGTTCGCTGCTGGCGCTGATGCTGCCTTACGCGCTCACCTTCATGGGCCTTGGCGTGGCGATGGTGGTCGGCTGGGTGGCGCTGGACCTGCCGCTGGGGCCGGGCGCGCAGGTGCATTACGCGCCGCAGGCGCAGGGCTAGGCTGATGTCCGCACCCGTCATTCCCACCCGTCTCGACCTTGCCAGCCCGGAAGCGCAGGCCCGGTCCGCGCACAACCGCGCACTGGCGGCCGAACTGCGCGCTCGCGTGGCACAGGCTGCGCTGGGCGGGCCGGAGCAGAGCCGCGAGCGTCATGTCGCGCGGGGCAAGCTGTTGCCGCGCGAGCGGGTGGAGCGGTTGCTGGACCCCGGCTCCCCCCTGCTGGAGATCGGCCAGCTTGCCGCCGGTGACATGTATGGCGGCGAAGTGCCGGGGGCAGGCCTCATCACCGCCATCGGCCGGGTGTCTGGTCGCCAGTGCATGATCGTGGCCAACGATGCCACGGTGAAGGGCGGCACCTATTACCCGATGACGGTGAAGAAGCACCTGCGCGCGCAGGAGATTGCCGAAGCGAACCGCCTGCCGTGCATCTACCTGGTGGACAGCGGCGGGGCCAACCTGCCGCACCAGGCGGACGTGTTCCCGGACCGCGACCACTTCGGCCGCATCTTCTTCAACCAGGCGCAAATGAGCGCCAGGGGCATTCCGCAGATCGCCTGCGTCATGGGCAGCTGCACCGCTGGCGGGGCCTATGTCCCGGCGATGAGCGACGAGAGCGTGATCTTGGAAGGGCAGGGCACCATTTTCCTCGCCGGTCCGCCGCTGGTGAAGGCTGCGACGGGGGAGGAAATCTCCGCCGAGGACCTGGGCGGCGGGGCGCTGCATGCCCGCAAGTCCGGCGTGGTCGATCACCTGGCGCAGGATGACGAGCACGCCCTGACGATCGTGCGCGACATCGTGAGCCATCTGGGCACGTCCACCGGGCAGGGCGGGCCACAGGATTTGGCCACGCCGCACCCGCCGTTGTACCCGGCGGAAGACCTTTACGCGATCGTGCCCGAAGACGTGCGCGCACCCTATGACGTGCACGAAGTGATCGCCCGGCTGGTGGACGGTTCGCGGTTTCACGAATTCAAGGCGCTCTACGGCACCACTCTCGTATGCGGCTTTGCCCGCATCTGGGGCATGGAGGTGGCGATCCTGGCCAACAACGGCGTGCTGTTTTCGGAAAGCGCGCTGAAGGGCGCGCACTTCATCGAACTGGCCTGCCAGCGCGGCATCCCCCTGCTGTTCCTGCAGAACATTTCCGGCTTCATGGTCGGTGGCAAGTACGAGGCGGAAGGCATCGCCAAGGCCGGGGCCAAGCTGGTGACGGCGGTGGCCACCGCGCAAGTGCCCAAGATCACCGTGCTGATCGGCGGCAGTTTCGGCGCGGGCAATTATGGCATGTGCGGGCGGGCCTTCTCCCCCCGCTTCCTGTTTACCTGGCCCAATGCCCGCATATCGGTGATGGGCGGGGAACAGGCCGCCAGCGTGCTCGCCACCGTGCACCGCGATGCCGACACCTGGAGCGCTGAGGAGGCGGAGGCCTTCAAGGCCCCGATTCGCCAGAAGTACGAGGACGAGGGCAACCCCTGGCACGCCACCGCGCGGATGTGGGATGACGGCGTGATCGACCCGGTGCAGACGCGCGACGTACTGGGGCTGGCGCTGGCCGCCTGCCTGGAAGCGCCGGTCGACCCGCGCCCCCGCTTCGGCGTGTTCCGCATGTAGCTTGCGGCAACCGGGAGGTTTGAAGGAGTTCGCCTCTGGCCACGGCCGTGCTAAGGCAGGGCGGCAGGGGGTTGAAATTGCCATACAAAGCTGCCGTCCCGTCGCTGTCTTCACGCCTCATGTGGCGGCTGCTGGGCTGGCTTTACCGCGCCAAGGGCTGGCGGATCGAAGGCGGCGCGCCGCAGATCCGCAAATACGTGGTGGTGGGCGCGCCGCACACATCAAACTGGGATTTCGTGTTCTTTGCCGGCGGGGTGAGCGAACTGGGCATCCGCCCCAGCTTCATTGGCAAACACACGCTGTTCCGCTGGCCGCTGCGTCGCTTCATGTATGACATGGGCGGCATGCCGATAGATCGCAGCAAGCCCGGTGGATATGTGCGCAGCGTGATCCGCGCGTTCGATCAGGCGCAGGAGATGGCGCTGGTGATCGCGCCCGAAGGCACCCGCAGCAGCAGCGGCCGCTGGCGCAGCGGCTTCTATCACATTGCCTGCGGGGCGGGAGTGCCGGTGGTGCCCTCGTGGTTCGACAAGACGCGCAAGGTGGGCGGGCTGGGCGAGCCGATCATGCTGACCGGCGACTACCAGGCCGACATGGCCCGGCTCGTAGCCTTCTACCGCAGCGTCATGCCCGGTTGCCCCAGGTGGGATGCCATGGAGGCAGGCATCGCCCAGGAAGCGGCCCGCATGGCGTCCCACGCGGGAAGCCGGTCTACCTAGATATCGAGGCTCGCGACGTTCAGGGCCCAAGCGAACCCGATTTCGTCAGATATCGAGGTTCGCGACGTTCAGGGCATTGTCCTGGATGAATTCGCGGCGCGGTTCCACCACGTCGCCCATCAGGCGGGTGAAGATCTCGTCGGTCACGTCGGCATCTTCCACCTTCACCTGCAACAGCACGCGCACTTCCGGGTCCAGAGTGGTTTCCCACAGCTGCTCGGCGTTCATTTCGCCAAGGCCCTTGTAGCGCTGGACCGAGAGGCCCTTGCGGCCTGCCGCCATCACTGCATCCACCAGTTGGCTGGGCAGCATGATGGCATCGGGTGATACGGTGGGGGCAGCAGTGTCCTCGCCTTCCGCCTCGGCAGTTTCGGGTTCCGGTTCGGCAGCCGCTGCGCCGGAACGCACCAGCCGCACCGGGGTGAGGTAGACATCGCCCTGTTCCACCGCGCGGGCGTGGACCTTGCGCGCTTCCGCGCTGTCCAGGAACTTGGGTTCGATCAGGTGGGCATCGGTCACCCCGCGCCACTTGCGGAAGAAGCGAACGGTCCCATCGTCGGTCACGTCGGCGGACCATTCGGCCTCGAAATCGCCCGCCTGCAGGTGCGCGGCGGCAGCGGCCAGGCGCGGCAGGCGCACCTCGGCGGAAATCTGCGGTTCCAGCGCGCCCTTCAGCGCCATGGCTTCCACCACCTGCATGTCATACTTGCGCGGCACGAAGGCCAGCGTGTTCTTGAGGCGCAGCGCCTTGGCGACCACTTCCTCCAGCTCCGCCCCACCGCGGGCGCCGCCACTGGTTTCCAGCACGCGGCCCTGCAGCCCTGCTTCCACCAGGTAGCGATCCAGCGCGGCCTGGTCCTTCAGGTAAACCTCGCTGCGGCCCTTGGCGACCTTGTAGAGCGGCGGCTGGGCGATGAAGAGGTGCCCGGCCTTGACGATTTCCGGCATCTGCCGGTGGAAGAAGGTCAGCAGGAGGGTGCGGATGTGCGCGCCGTCCACGTCGGCGTCGGTCATGATGACGATCTTGTGGTAGCGCAGCTTTTCGAGGTCGAATTCGTCGCGCAGGCCCGTGCCCATGGCCTGGATCAGCGTGCCCACTTCGCGGCTGGAGATGATCCGGTCAAACCTGGCGCGTTCCACGTTCAGGATCTTGCCGCGCAGGGGCAGGATCGCCTGGGTCTTGCGGTCGCGGCCCTGCTTGGCGCTGCCGCCGGCGGAATCACCCTCCACCAGGAACAGTTCGGACTTGGCCGGATCGCGTTCCTGGCAATCGGCCAGCTTGCCGGGCAGGCTGGCGATGGACATGGCGCCCTTGCGGCTCATCTCGCGCGCCCGGCGGGCGGCTTCGCGCGCGGCGGCGGCATCGATGATCTTCTGGATGATCGTCTTGGCGTCGGCCGGGTTTTCTTCCAGCCACTGGTTCATCTTGTCGCCCATCAGGCTTTCCAGCGGGGAGCGCACTTCGGAGGAGACCAGCTTGTCCTTGGTCTGGCTGGAGAACTTGGGATCGGGCAGCTTGACGGAAACGATCGCCGTCAGCCCTTCGCGCATATCCTCGCCCGAAAGGCTGATCTTCTCCTTCTTGATGAGGCCGGAACGCTCGGCATAGTTGTTGAGCGTGCGCGTCAACGCGGCGCGGAAGGCGGCGAGGTGCGTCCCGCCGTCACGCTGCGGGATATTGTTGGTGAAGCACAGGACGTTTTCGTAGTAGCTGTCGTTCCATTCCAGCGCCACGTCGATGCCGATACCGTCCTTTTCCGCACTGACGGAAATGGGTTCGGGCACCAGCGCCTGCTTGTTGCGGTCAAGGTACTTCACGAAAGCCGCGATGCCGCCTTCGTAAAAGAGATCATGCTCGGCCACGTCCTCGTGCCGCTTGTCGCGCAGCAGGATACGCACGCCGGAATTGAGGAAGGCCAGTTCGCGGTAGCGGTGCTCAAGCTTGTCGAAATCGAATTCCAGGACGTTCTTGAACGTCTCCTCGCTCGCCTTGAAGGTGACGCGGGTGCCCTTCTTGAAGCCATTCGGGTCGGCATTGCGATCGACCTTCGGCGCTTCGCCAACCACCTTTAGCGGGCCGACGGCATCGCCGTGTTCAAACCGGATCCAGTGTTCCTGGCCATTCCGCCAAACGGTCAGCTCCAGCCATTCGGACAGCGCATTGACCACCGAAACGCCCACGCCGTGCAGGCCGCCCGATACCTTGTAGGCGTTGTCGTCGCTGGTGTTCTCGAACTTGCCCCCCGCGTGGAGCTGGGTCATGATGACTTCAGCGGCGGACACGCCCTCTTCCTTGTGGATGTCCACCGGGATGCCGCGGCCGTTGTCTTCCACCGAAACGCTGCCATCGGGGTTGAGTTCGATCAGCACCAGGTCGCAATGCCCGGCCAGCGCCTCGTCAATCGCGTTGTCGCTGACTTCGAACACCATATGGTGCAGGCCCGATCCGTCATCGGTGTCGCCGATATACATGCCGGGGCGCTTGCGCACCGCGTCCAGTCCCTTGAGGACCTTGATGCTGTCTGCGCCATATTCACCCGGACGGGGGGCGTTGGGGTTCGTTTCCGCGTCGTTTGCCATGCATGGCATATAGGCATTTCGTCCCCGTTGCCCAACCGAAACGCCCCTCTGGGGTGTGGATTTCGGGGCATAATCGTGCCGTGGAACCGTGCTGGCCGGCCGGCATCGCCATGACGAAGGATTTTCGCATGGTGGATGCCGCTTGTCGCACCTGAGGTATAGGGCCGGAAAGCGAGCTGACCGCCGCCTCGCCGGCAGCGAGCCGGGGCAACGCGCGCATCTTTGCCGCAGTGCAGCAAATTCTGCAGCCCGATGCCTTGCCACGGGTTTTCCCGTAGGGCAAAAGCCCTGCTACCAGCCGCTGTACGAGCGAGGCCAATGCCGGTTTTCGAATCCCGTTCCTTTCCGGCGGGGCTGCTCAATTCCGATATTCTGATCGTCGGCGCGGGCGCTGTGGGGCTGGCCATGGCCGCCCGGCTGGCACGAAGCGGACAGCGGGTGACGGTGCTGGAGGGCGGACCCGCCATCCCGCCGGCAGACTATGCTGCGGCCAATGCCGGCCCGTCGCGCGGCAAGCTCCATTCCGGGCTTTCCACCGGGCGCATGAAGGCGCTGGGAGGCACCAGCCGCTTGTGGGGCGGGCAACTGGTCCCCTTTACAAGGCGCGATATAGAAGCGCGCGATGCGGACGGGCGGCGGCTGTGGCCGATCGGCTGGGACGATTACCAGTCCCACGCCCGCGCCGCGCTGGATTTCCTGGGCATCACCGGCCCGGCGCAGGACCTTGACGCCATTGTGCGAGAGGTAACGGGCACCGCACCGGACCTTGGCGAAGGGCTGGAACTGCGCATGAACGTGTGGCTGCCGCAGCCCGATTTCACCAGGCTGTTTGCTGCAGAGATCAACGGGCCGCTGGTTTCGATCATCACCGGGTGCACTGCCGAATTGCTGGAATTCGCTGACAGTGGGCAGGTCAGCGCCGTGCTGGCGCGCGGGTCCGGGGGGCAGGAATACCGCTTCACCGCGCGCGAGGTGGTGCTGGCGGGCGGCACGCTGGAAGTGGCGCGGCTGCTGCTGCGCGCGGCGGCGGCGGGCGGCGATTGCCCGTTTGCCGCCAACCCGCACATCGGCCGCTGGTTCTTCGATCACTTCCACGGCAAGGTGGGGGACCTGGAAGGGTACGATCCGGCCACGGTTTCGCGCCTGTTCGACAGCGCCTTTCGCCATGGGCTGAAGTACAACATCAAGATCTGGCGCACCCCCGGCGAGGCGGATCCGGTTCACCGGCCCAACGTCCTGCTGACGATCAATCCGGCGATGACGCTTGGCGAAGTGCGGCGCGATGCCGTGGGGCTGGCCAGGCGGCTGTTTTCCGGCAGTGGCGGCGCGGGCGGGATGCTCGCCGCCATCCGCCAAGGGGTGGCCTTGGCGCGCATCATTGCGCCGGTGGCCTTGCGCTATCTGGTCCACAAACGCTCCGCCAGCCTCACCGGGCGCGGCGTGTTCGTGGGCACGGAGATCGAGCAGATGCCGGGGGCGGGCAGCTACCTGTTCCTCGAACCCGGCGTCCCGCCGCATCAGGCTCGGCTGGGCATCGCGTGGGATTTCAATGCCGGCGAAGCTGGCGCCCGTGCCGAGGCGGAACTGGGCGAACTGGCCGACATGGTCGCCCGCGCCAACCGCGCCTTCCCCGCGCTGGGGCTGGGCCGCATTGCCGCCGGGCATGGCGTGATGGAGCGCGATGCTGTGCTGCTGGACCGCTTTACCGATGCCGCGCACACCATGGGCGGCGCGCGCATGGCTGAAAGCGCCGCCCTGGGCGTGACCGATGCGCAGTGCCGGGTGTTCGGGTGCAGCAACCTTTCCATTGGCGGCGCGGCGGTGTTCCCTTCGGGCAGCGCGGCCAACGCCACTTTCACTGCCATTGCCCTGGCCCTGCAGGTGGCGGACCGGATCGGCGCCGGACAGGCGGCAGAGAACAGGAGCTTGCCCATGACCAGTTTGATGGACCGCCTGGTATTCGGTTGCGCGCGCCTGACCGGCGGGGCGAGCGAGCGTGAGGCGCTGGCCCTGCTTGAGCAAGCCTTTGCCGCCGGGGTGCGGGCGGTGGACGTGGCGCCGGGATACGGCATCGGCACGGCAGACACGGTGGTGGGCAAGGCCCTGTGGCGCAGCCCGCACGCCGCCGCGGTGAAGGTCTATGCCAAGATCGGCTCCGGTCGCCCCTCCCACGGCGTGCTCAAGACCTGGGCGCGCCTGGCAAAGCGGCTGCTGAAGGGCGCGCCGCCGCGCTCGCACGATGGTTTTGCGCCCATTGCCGCAACTGGACGGATGGACCGCATCGCCTTCACGCCCGAACTGCTGGCGGCGAGCCATGCCGAAACGCTGCGCCGGCTTGGCCGGATTGACGTGTTGCTGCTGCACGAATGCGGGCCGGACGAATTGGTCGAGGGAGTGCGCGACACGCTCGATGTGCTGGCAGCAGCGGGCGGGGCACAGGCCGGCACGGCAGTGTCCAGCGTGTACGATGCCGCCGTGGCCGCGCGTTATCCTGCCGGTTACCTGTGCGAAGCAGCCCTGCCGCCGCAAATGCTGGCCGATCCCTCCGCGCCCGCCCCGCCGCCGCCGGGCACCGTGCTGCACTCGATCGTGCCGACGATGGAATGGCTGCGGCGGACCGACCCCCTTTTCGCCGCCCGGCTGGACGCGGCCGCCGCGCTGGTTCCCGGGGTCAGCCCCCAGGCTGGGCGGATTGCCGCCACCTACTCGCTGGCCGCTACCCGCATGCCTGGCACTGCGCTGGTCTTCGCCTCATCGGACAAGGCGCGCCTGGGCGAATTACTGGCTGCCTTTGGCGCGATTGACCGGGATTGCCTGGCGGGACCGATCGCGCAGGCCTTTGTTGGCTGAACGCTGGTCCTGCAAACGCAAACGGCCGCCCCATGGGGCGGCCGTCACGCTGCGATCAGCGAAGGGGATGGCTTCAGGCCATCCAGATTGCCGGATAGGGCAACCGGGCCACGCTGTCGAAATAGGCCTGCAGCAGGCGCTTGGCGATCTTCATGGGTGCGTTCCTTTCCAGGTCCGGACGATCAGACGATGATGGCGTTCAGCGAGGTGGCGCTGAGCACCACGGCCACGAGGGTGACGGCGATGTTGAGGGCGTAATTACGCATGTGACTTGCTCCTGAGTGCGGGGCGCCCGGGGGGAGGGAGAGGAGTGGGCGCCCCGCTTGACGGCCCAAATAGGCGCGCAACAAAATTGTGCAATTGCGAAGAATTCGACAAGTGTTGCGGTTTTTGCAACCGACTGCGGGATTCACCGCAAGCCCCGGATCGCCGTCCGGTGACCCTTGTTGGCAAATGGAGCGGCGCAAGCGCAATGCGCGTGACTGGACAAGCCGTGGCCTGTCCCCCTAACGGAAGCCATGACCACCGACCACACGCCCGATTCCATCCTAATCGTCGATTTCGGCAGCCAGGTGACCCAGCTGATCGCGCGCCGCGTGCGCGAAGCCGGGGTCTATTGCGAGATCGCCCCGTTCACGCTGGCCGAAGAGGCTTTCAACCGGATGCGGCCCAAGGGCATCATCCTGTCCGGTTCCCCTGCCGGCGTGCCGGAGGAAGGCAGCCCGCGCGCGCCGATGATGCTGTTCGAAGCCGGGGTGCCGATCCTGGGTATCTGCTATGGCCAGCAGGTGATGAGCCACCAGCTGGGCGGCGAAGTGCGCCCCGGGCACGAAGTGGGTGATGGCGGCGAATTCGGCCGCGCCTACCTGACGGTGACCAAGAACTGCGCGCTGTTCGACGGGCTGTGGGCCGTGGGCGAACGCCACCAGGTGTGGATGAGCCACGGCGACAAGGTGACCCGCTTTGCCCCCGGATTCGAAATCGTGGCCGTGAGTGACGGGGCCCCCTTCGCGGTGATCGCTGACGAGGCCCGCCAGTTCTATGGCACCCAGTTCCACCCCGAAGTGGTCCACACGCCCGATGGCGGCAAGCTGCTGGCCAACTTCGTGCACAAGGTCTGCGGCCTTGCCGGTGACTGGACGATGGCCGCCTACCGCGAAACCAAGGTGGCGGAAATCCGCGCTCAGGTGGGTGATGGCCGGGTGATCTGCGGCCTGTCCGGCGGGGTCGATTCGTCCGTGGCGGCAATCCTGATTCACGAAGCCATCGGCGACCAGCTGACCTGCGTGTTCGTGGACCATGGCCTGCTGCGCATGAACGAGCGGAGCCAGGTGGAAACCATGTTCCGCGACCACTACAACATCCCGCTGGTGGTGGTGGATGCCGAGGAACGCTTCATGGCGGGCCTTGCCGGCGTCACCGACCCGGAAGCCAAGCGCAAGTTCATCGGCGCGGAATTCATCGCCGTGTTCGAGGAGGAGGCGAAGAAGCTGGGCGGGGCCGATTTCCTGGCCCAGGGCACCCTGTACCCTGACGTGATCGAGAGCGTGTCCTTCACCGGCGGGCCTTCGGTCACGATCAAGAGCCACCACAACGTGGGCGGCCTGCCCGAACGCATGAACATGAAGCTGGTCGAACCCTTACGCGAACTGTTCAAGGACGAAGTGCGCGAACTGGGCCGCGAACTGGGCCTGCCGGATATCTTCGTGGGCCGCCACCCCTTCCCAGGGCCAGGCCTCGCCATCCGGATTCCGGGTGAAGTGACCAAGGAGCGGTGCGACATCCTGCGCAAGGCCGATGCCATCTACCTCGACGAGATCCGCAAGGCGGGGCTGTACGATGCCATCTGGCAGGCCTTCGCCGTGCTGCTGCCGGTCAAGACCGTGGGCGTGATGGGCGACTATCGCACTTATGACAGCGTCTGCGCCCTGCGCGCGGTGACCAGCACCGATGGCATGACAGCGGATGTCTACCCGTTCGATCCCCACTTCCTGACCGGCTGCGCCACGCGCATCGTCAACGAGGTGCAGGGCATCAACCGCGTGGTTTACGATTATACCAGCAAGCCGCCCGGCACCATCGAGTGGGAGTGAGCGTTCGGGGGGCATTACCTCCACCGCAACCGACCCGCAGGCGCGCAGAGGGCAAGGCATGATCTGGGAACCAACCCGCGAGGCGGGCCTTGCCCGGCTGGCAGCGTTCCTGCCCCATGCGGCACGCGACTATGCAGCGCGTCGCAACCTTGACCTTGGCCCGGCAGACCGGTCCAACGTTTCCGCCCTGTCGCCGTGGCTGCGCCGCCGCCTGGTTACCGAACAGGAAGTGGTCGCCGCGGTCCTTGCGCGCCATGATCTCGCCGATGCCGACAAGTTCGTGGCCGAAGTGGCCTGGCGAACCTACTGGAAGGGCTGGCTGGAACTGCGCCCCGCCATGCTGGACCGGTACGAGGCGGAGCGGGACGATTGGCAGGCGCGCATCGCCGGTGACAGCGACCTGCTGGCGCGCGTGCAGCGGGCCACCGATGGCGCCACCGGGATCGCCTGTTTCGATGCCTGGGTGGATGAGCTGCGCCAGCTCGGCTGGCTGCACAACCACGCGCGCATGTGGTTTGCCAGCATCTGGATCTTCACCTTGCGCCTGCCATGGCAACTGGGCGCGGATTTCTTTGCCCGCCACCTGCTGGATGCCGATCCGGCGTCCAACACCCTCTCGTGGCGCTGGGTTGCCGGGCTGCACACGGCGGGCAAGCATTACCTGGCGCGAGCCGAAAATATCGCGCTGAACACGCAAGGGCGCTTTGCGCCCTACGGGCAGCTGGACGAGGCGGCAGAGGCCCTGCGCGAGGAAGAACCCGTGCCACCGGTCACCCCGACTGGACCCGCGCCGGAGGCTCCACAAGGCCCTTGCGCGCTGCTGCTGACCGGGGAGGACCTGCACCCTGAAAGCTGGGCGCTGGCTGGGGAAGTCAAGGCCATCGCCGTGCTGCCCGGCGCCGATGACGGCCTGCCAGACAGCCCGGCGGCGCGTTTTTCCGCCGGCGCGCTGGCAGATGGCGCGGGGCGGGCAGCCGCGCACTTCGGCGTGGCCTGTGATGTGGTCGCGGCGCACGATCTGCCGCGCTGGCTGGCAGGCCACGGGCTGGCCATGCTGGTCACCGCGCAGGCTCCCGTCGGCGCCACCGCCCGGCAACTGGCTGGGGTGGAGACAGAGCTGGCCCGGCAGGGCGCGCGCCTTGTCCAGCTGCGCCGCACATGGGACGCACTGCTGTGGCCACATGCCACCGCCGGTTTCTTCAAGCTGAAGTCGCGCCTGCCCGCCGTGATCAGGGAACTTGGATTGCAATCCTGACGCCGGGTGCGCCCGTCAGAGCGCCACGAATTTCCCCGCAGCCCGGTCCTTGCGGACTTTCAGACCGTTGAACACCTCGCCGCTCATGGCGATCCATACGCCGGGCTGGGCCACTTGCGCCGTGGCAAAGGCCATGCCCAGGTTGAAGGGCGCGTCGGTCTGGGCAAAGCGGGCGGGGCTGAGTGCGCCGGTCAGCACGATCGTCTTGCCGGGAACCTCGGCCGCCAGCACCTTGGCCGTCTCGGTCATCGTATCGGTCCCGTGAGTGATGACGATGCGGCTCTCCGGCGCTTCCCGCGCGGCGGCGGCCACCAGCAGCCGGTCGGCCTCGGTCAGCTCCAGGCTGTCCTTGCGCATCAGTTCCACCACCCGGAAAGGCAGCGCCACGCGCGCCTCGTCCAGCAGGTCCGGGATGCCGCTGTCGGTGATCTGGAATTCGGACAGCGCGTCGAAATAGTTCTTGTCGATCGTGCCGCCGGTGGTGAGAACGAGAATTGCCGGAGAGGAGGAGGGGCTGGTCATGCCGCCAGCCTTAGTCGGCCCGTTCGGGTTGTGCCAGCAGGCCTTGCAGCAGGCGAAGCACCAGCACGCCCAGCGGATAGATCAGCACGACGAGGCAGTAGAACGCCAGCATGCTGGGCACGATGAAGTGATAGAACGCCGCCGCCAGCGCCAGCGGGACCAGCGCTAAGGCAAAGGCGGCCGGGGCCGTCTGCCCCACCGGCCAGGCATAGCGCCGCTCGTACCGCTCGGCCTCGGTTTCCCCGCTCGCCAGCGGCACGGGTTGCAGCATTGCGGCGTAGGCGGGCAGGTGGGCGAACATCAGCAGCGTGGCCAGACCAGTCATCAGCGCGGTCAGCGTCATCCAGCCCGGCTCCCCCTCCAGCATCACGGCCCAATAGAGCGCGCAGATCAGCACCGGCATGACCGCCGCCAGCGCCAGCGGCGTGAAGCGGCCCGCCAGCAGCGCGATGCCCACCACCACCTGCAAGCCCATTGCCACGTCCAGCAGCGCGCTGATGTGCAGCCCTTCCAGCAGTTCCAGCGCCATCGGCGTGCCGGCCACGGGGAAGGGCACCCAGCCGCCCGCGAAATGGATCGCCGCTTCGGCCAGCAGCAGCAGGCCCAGCAGCAGGCGCGCGGGGGTGAGCAAGCGGACGACAGCGCCGCGCGCGGGATCATCACGAGGGGCGAGCGCGGGCGGCCATTGTTCGCGGTTCTTCGGCTCCAGCAGGGCGGCATAGCTTTCGCGGTATGCCAGCATCAGCAGCAGCGCCGCGCCCAGCACGGCCCAGCCGTACCAGGCGGAGATGGAGCCCCAGCCCTGCAGCGGCACGTCCCAGTACCACACGTTGAAGCTGACCGGCAGCAGCATCACCAGCGCCAGCGGCACGCGCCAGCCAAACAACAGGCACAGGCCCGCAAGCAGTTCCACCGCCTTGACGATGGCAAACAGGCCGGATTCGATGAGGGCGGTGATCAGCGCCGTGCTGCCCGGCTGGTTGCCCAGCGGCTGGGGGAACAGGGGATAGAAGTGGTTGAGCCCTGCCGGAACCAGCCAGGCGGCATAGCCCAGCCGCAGCGTCCAGATCGCGTATCGCATCGTCGCCCTCTTCCCCCCTACGCGCCAGCCTGCCGATGCAGGTCAATTGCCGGGCAGATTGGGCGCAACAGCCGCCAAAGTAAACGGGGCCGCACGATCGATACCGCGCGGCCCCATAATCATTCACCGTCAGGCGGGAAGGGAATTACCCGTCCTGTGCGGTTTCTGTCCGGGTGTAGGGCACGAAATCCTCGATGAAGAGGACGCCCGAGAAATTGGGCATGTACCGGTCCACCGTGCGCATCACGTCCGTGCGGCACAGCTGGCTGGAATAGCGTTCGATCACCGGCACATCATCATTGTCGAGCATGCGCGGCTGGGTGGCGCGGGCGACGTAGATGGTATCCCCGTCGTCATAGACGAGGCCCACGAACGGCAGCACGCTGAGCCGGTTGGAACGGAAAGCGTTGATGCACGAAACCGGGGCACCCGCTTCATAGCCCTGCAGCATTTCCGCCAGGCGTTCCTCGCTGCGTTCCTGCCCGGTGCGAGCATTGGCCGCAGTAGCGCCGCCAGCCATCAGCGCGGCCGCGGTGGCGATTGCGAGAATCTTTTTCATGTCATTCTCCCTTCTGGTCCGGGACATTGCCACCCGGTGCCTGAACGCAACCTTAGCGGATGCGCGGGATCAGGCGGCCTGCTGGTCCGCGCCGTGATCCGTGGGGCCGCCCTTCAGGATGAAGCGCCGGTCGCAATAGCCGCAATCGACATAGCCGCTTTCGTCGATCTCCAGGTAGACGCGCGGATGGCCCAGCGCCGCCGGGCGGAAGCCTGCGCCGCCGCGGATCGCTTCTGCCCCGTCGCAACTGACGCGGTGGCTGTCGACATAGGTGGTTTCGGGGGTGTTTCCGGATGTCTGGCTCATGCGCGGATTCCCTAATGCTCGCCCGCTCTTTACGCAAGACGCGGGACGCGCCAAGAGCGCATCATGGCAACCCAGGAAAACGCGATCGAGATCCGCGACGTCGTCAAGCGGTACGCGGGCAGCAAGAAGGCCCCGCCCAAGGATGCGCTGCGCGGCCTCAGCTTCGATGTGCCGCAAGGCGAAGTGTTCGGCCTGCTTGGCCCCAACGGTGCGGGCAAGTCCACGCTGATCAACATCATGGCCGGCCTCGTCAACAAGACCAGTGGCACCATCCGTATCTGGGGCCACGATATCGACGAGGACCACCGCAACGCCAAGCTGTCCATCGGCATCGTCCCGCAGGAGATCGTGTTCGATCCCTTCTTCACGCCGTTCGAGGTGCTGGAGAACCAGGGCGGCATGTACGGCATCGCCAAGCACCTGCGCCGCAGCGATGAGCTGCTGGCCGCCGTGCACCTGGCGGACAAGCGCAATGCCTATGCGCGCACCCTGTCGGGCGGGATGAAGCGGCGGTTGCTGATCGCCAAGGCCATGGTCCATTCCCCGCCCATCCTGGTGCTGGACGAACCCACCGCCGGGGTGGACGTTGAACTGCGCCGACAGCTGTGGGAACTGGTCAGCGAACTCAACGCCGAAGGGGTGACCGTGGTGCTGACCACGCACTACCTGGAAGAGGCGGAGCAGCTGTGTGACCGCATCGCCATCATCAACCACGGCCAGTTGATCGCCAACAAGCCCACGCGCGAACTGGTGGGCATGATGGGCGAGAAGATCGTGGCCGTGACGGTGGACCGCGAGATCGGCGAACTGCCGGTAGACCCGCGTTTCCACCGGATCGAACGGGCGGGCGAACGGGTGATCGAGGTGACCTACGACAAGGCCGAGATGACCGCCGGCCAGGTGCTCGCCCGCCTTCAGGAGCAGGGCTTCGCGATCGAGGACGTCTCCACCCGCGAGGCGGACCTGGAGGACGTGTTCGTGCAGTTGACCAGCGCCGGGCAGCAAGCCTGAGGCCAACCTGCCCCATGTCCCGTGCTTGCAGCCGTGTCATCCGGCGGGCATGAGGGGGCCATGTCCACGCAAGACCAGCCCTACGACGTCCTCGTCATCGGCTCCGGCGCAGCCGGGCTGACGGCGGCCCTCTCGCTCGCCACGCGCCTGCGCGTGCTGGTGCTGGCCAAGGGGGCGCTCAACAGCGGGTCAACCGCCTGGGCGCAGGGCGGGATTGCCGCCGTGCTGGATGCGGGCGACACGTTCGAGGATCATATCCGCGATACCATGGTGGCGGGCGCCGGCCTCAATGACCGGGAGGCGGTCGAGTTCGTGATCGAACGCGCGCCGGCGGCAATTGACCGGCTGTGCGAATTGGGCGTTCCCTTCAACCGGGAAAGCGACCACCTCCACCTCACCCGCGAAGGGGGCCATTCGCACCGCCGCATCGTGCACGTGGATGATGCCACCGGCTGGGCGGTGCAGGCCGCCCTGCTGAAGGCGGCGGAAGAGAACCCCAACATCACCCTGCTGGCAAACCGCTCGTGCATCGATCTCATCACCGGGCGGCACGAGGCGCGCTATTCGGGGTCCGGCCGGGTGTGGGGGGCCTATGCCCTGAACGAGGCGACCGGCGAGGTGGAGGCACACACCGCGCGCGCCACCATTCTGGCCAGCGGCGGAGCGGGGCGGGTCTACCAGTTCTCCACCGCGCCGCGCGGGGCCACCGGGGATGGCATCGCCATGGCCTGGCGCGCCGGCGCGCGCGTCTCCAACATGGAGATGATGCAGTTCCACCCGACCTGCCTCTACAACCTCGACGTCAAGAACTTCCTGATTACAGAGGCCGTGCGCGGTGAGGGCGGGCACCTGATCAACCCGGTCACCGGCCACCGCTACATGGTGGATTACGATCCGGAGCGGATGGAACTGGCCCCGCGTGACATCGTGGCGCGCGCCAACGATGACCAGATCAAGCGCTTCGGCCTCGACTATGTCCACCTCGACATCAGCCACATGCCGGCCGATTTCGTGAAGGGGCATTTCCCGACGATCTACGAAAAGCTGCTGGGCCTTGGCATCGACATGACCAGGCAGCCGATCCCGGTGGTGCCCGCCCAGCATTACACCTGCGGCGGCGTGGTCATCGGGCTGGATGCCCGCACTGACTTGCCGGGCCTGTGGGCGGCGGGCGAATGCACCGAAAGCGGCCTGCACGGGGCCAACCGCCTCGCGTCCAACAGCCTGCTGGAATGCTTCGTGTTTGGCGAGGCGGCGGCGCAGGACATCCTCACCCGCTGGGACGAATTGCGCGAGGTGCCGCAAATCCGCCAGTGGGACGCCAGCCGGGTGACCGATTCCGACGAGGAAGTGGTCATCAAGCAGAACTGGACCGAGATCCGCCGCTTCATGTGGAACTACGTGGGCATCGTGCGCACCACCAAGCGGCTTGAACGCGCCGCCCACCGCATCAAGCTGCTGGGGGACGAAATCGCCGACTACTACGGCCACTTCCGCGTGACGACCGACCTCATCGAACTGCGCAACCTGCACCAGTGCGCCGAACTGATCGTGCGTTCGGCCCTCGCCCGGCACGAAAGCCGCGGCCTGCATTACACGCTGGATTACCCGGAAACGCGGGAAGAGGCGGTGGATACCGTGCTGGTGCCCTAGTCGGCCCTTCTGCGGCTGGTGCGTGCGATCAATCGCCCATCATCAGGAAGATGAAGAAGGCCAGCAAGCTCCCGCCGGTGAACACCGCCCAGGACCAGTAGAGCTTCACGTACATGTCGCCCAGGTCCACGTGGAAGCTGCGGATGTTGAGAATCCCCCCGTCCCAGCCGCCCGATCCCATGAACAGGCAGACGATGATGGTGAGGAAGATTCCGAAGGGAATGGCCTTGACCAGGTTGACCATGGCTGGCTCCGTTGCGTGTCGAACGGCCGCCTCATGCCCGATCCGCGCGGCGCGGTCCATAGCGTGCTGGCAGGCAGCCACGGGCGCCTCGGCCGGGGCCGGGCAGCAATGTTGCGCGCCCGGATTCGAATGATTCACGCCCGCGCAATTGCACAGATTTTTTTCCGCAGATCGATTTTGGGGCTTGCGCGGTCCGCCAGTGGAGTTTTTCCGCCGCGTCGCGGTGTATTGCCGGGGCCAGACACCCGCTGATCAGGTTTCCACTACGCATTAATTGGTGCTTAACCCACTTGCGCGCGCGCCAGCCGCGATTCACTAAGGATAGTGGCTTGGTTGCAGGGGGCACCTACAAGACCTAGTTATCGGGAGATCGGCGCACTGCTTGGCACAAAGCTGGGGCGCCCCCCGATTCGACTGGTTTGCAACCACGGTCCGCAGGCAGGCGGGGGATAAGTTTTTCTCTGCCGGGGCATGGAAACGGGTAGGTTGGGGCCAGCACAAACAAGCCCCACCGATTCGAACACATGCGGAACAAAGCGGCTTCGCCCCGGATTGACGTCGGGGGCTGACAGGATGGACGGGACGGGCTGAGATGGAATTCAGGAATACGGACGAAGCAGCAATGGCACTGGACCTCAACCTCGCGGCGGAAGCGCCGCAAAAGCGCCCGGCAAAAGGCGAAAAGGCACTGGACATGGAAGTGAGGGATTCCGGCAGCGATGCGCTGGTGGCCGATGCCGCCGCAGGCGCGATGGCGCAGGTGGCCAAGGCTGCCGCTGCGGCCAAGCCCGATTCCAAGACCGTGAACGCGCGCCGTTTCACCATCGTCACCGACGATGCGCGCGACGCCAACCTGACCGAATTCGGCAAGGAAACCCTGCGTGACCGGTACCTGCTGCCCGGCGAAAGCTACCAGGACCTGTTCGCCCGCGTGGCCGATGCCTATGCCGATGACCAGGACCATGCCCAGCGGCTGTACGATTACATCTCCAACCTGTGGTTCATGCCGGCCACCCCGGTGCTGTCCAACGCTGGCACCAACCGCGGCCTGCCCATTTCCTGCTACCTCAATTCCGTGTCCGACAGCCTGGAGGGCATCGTCGGCACCTGGAACGAGAACGTGTGGCTGGCATCGCGCGGCGGCGGCATTGGCACCTACTGGGGCAACGTGCGCGGCATCGGGGAGCCGGTGGGCCTGAACGGCAAGACCAGCGGGATCATTCCCTTCGTGCGCGTGATGGACAGCCTGACGCTGGCCATTTCGCAAGGCAGCCTGCGCCGCGGTTCGGCCGCCTGCTACATCGACATCCACCACCCGGAGATCGAGGAGTTCCTCGAAATCCGCAAGCCCAGCGGCGACTTCAACCGCAAGGCGCTGAACCTGCACCACGGCGTGCTGGTGACCGATGAATTCATGGAAGCGGTGCGCCACGGCAGCAAGTTCCAGCTGCGCAGCCCGAAGGACGGCAGCGTGCGCGGCGAAGTGGACGCGCGCAGCCTGTTCCAGAAGCTGGTGGAAACCCGCCTCGCCACGGGCGAGCCGTACATTGTGTTCTCCGACACGGTGAACCGCATGATGCCCAAGCATCACCGCGATCTGGGCCTCAAGGTCTCCACCTCAAACCTGTGCAGCGAAATCACCCTGCCCACGGGCGTGGATCACCTCGGCAACGATCGCACCGCCGTGTGCTGCCTTTCCAGCCTCAACCTGGAAACCTGGGACCAGTGGAACACCGACAAGCGCTTCATCGAGGACGTGATGCGCTTCCTCGACAACGTGCTGCAGGACTATATCGACCGCGCGCCGGACGAAATGGCCCGCGCCAAGTACTCCGCCAGCCGCGAACGCTCTGTCGGCATGGGCGTGATGGGCTTCCACTCCTTCCTGCAGATGAAGGGGATCGGTTTCGAAACCCCGATGGCCAAGGTGTGGAACCTCAAGATGTTCAAGCACATCGCCGCCAAGGCCGATGAAGCGAGCATGGTGCTGGCCGAAGAGCGCGGCGCCTGCCCCGATGCGGCCGAACAGGGCGTGATGGAACGCTTCAGCTGCAAGATGGCGATCGCGCCCACCGCGTCGATCTCCATCATTTGCGGCGGCACGTCGGCCTGTATCGAGCCGATCCCGGCCAACATCTACACCCACAAGACGCTGTCCGGCAGCTTCGTGGTGAAGAACCCGTACCTGGAAAAGCTGCTCGACAAGAAGAGCAAGAATTCCGTCAACGTGTGGAACTCGATCCTGGAGAAGGGCGGCAGCGTCCAGCACCTCGACTTCCTGACGCCGGAAGAAAAGGCCGTGTTCAAGACCAGCTTCGAGATCGACCAGCGCTGGCTGCTCGAATTCGCGGCCGACCGCACCCCCTTCATCGACCAGGCGCAGAGCCTCAACCTCTACATCCCGGCGGACGTGGACAAGTGGGACCTGATGATGCTGCACTTCCAGGCGTGGGAGAAGGGCATCAAGAGCCTCTATTACCTGCGCTCCAAGTCGGTGCAGCGCGCCGGTTTCGCCGGCGGCGTGGAAGCGGACAATACCGCCGACGCGCCCAAGATCGAACTCAGCGCCGGCGACCAGACCGATTACGAGGAATGCCTGGCCTGCCAGTGAGCCTGCCCGGAAAGCGGAGCAGGAACACGCGCCGTAAGAAGAAGCCGCTTCCTTTGGGGGAGCGGCTTTTTCGTGTGTGGCGCGATGTGCGGGCCGGCTGGCCCCTTTACCTCGGCCTCGCGCTCTATGGCCTGGTCCTTATCCTGACAGCAATCGATCCGTTGGTGGATCCGTTCATGCCGGAGCGGGGCAGAAGCCGGATAATTGCGGCCATTCCCCTTAGCTATCGCCTGCTCGACGGCGGGCTTTGGCAACATGCCCTGTTCGGGCTGGTATGGCTGCCGTGGGTGGCACTGCTCTTGTGGCTACCGCGCTTTCCCCGCTGGTTGCGCGATCAGCGCGAATGGGAAAGAAGGGCGATAATCCGCCGCGCGCGGGACAAGCAACGGCGGGCACGCCAGCGCGCGGAACGCGAGGCGCTGTCCAGTGGAGGAGAGAGCGATGCGCCGGACAAATCGTGACAAGCTGAACCTTTCGCTCACCTGTGTCCTTCCAGTTTTTCTCGCCGCCTGCGCTTCGCAAGTGCCCTCAGCGGTGGAGCACGGGCCGCAGGTGCCCGGCTTCTGGTGGGGGCTGTGGCACGGCTTCATCTTCCCCTGGGCCTTCATCGGCTCGCTGTTTTCCGACAATATCGCCGTCTACGCCGTGCCCAACCGCGGCGGATGGTACGATTTCGGCTTCTTCCTCGGCGTCACGGTGCTGGGCGGGGGCAGTGTCTTCGGATCGAAGAGCCGCCGGAAGGACTAGGCCGGAACGCGATAGGGGCGGGAACCTGTCCCCCGGCCCACCCGTTTCACCCAATGACGGGAAAGCTGGCTGGAGGCGATGCCATGCCCTTGTGGGTGCCGGTCCTGTCCTATCTCACGCTCAGCCTGGTGGCGTTGGCCACGCTGGCGTGGCTCCTCCTCAATGCCCGCGCGGTGGCGCTGGTGTTCCGCCGGGTGGAAGGCGTGGACCCCGGCCCGCCGATGGGCCAGCCCCGCCGACCGGCCAGCCGCACCAAGGTGCTGGCCATGCTGGTCTTGTTCAACCTGTGCTGGGTCGCCTCGCTGGCGATCTACTGGGCCTCTGCCGACGAGGAGGTGCAGGTGGCCGTGGACGCCAACGCCTGAGAGGTCAAAAACCACGGAGGCAGACGGACCCCTCCCTTCACCAGGCGTCAACCCCTCGGCCGTTACTCCGGCGGCGCTATGCGAACGCGGAAGAAACCCCGCAAGGCGATCACCTTGCCCGCGCGGTATTACACCGGCCATGGTACGCCGGTGGACGTGCTCCTGACCGATCTGTCCGAAGACGGTTGCCGCCTTGCCATTGGTGCCGCGCGGCTGGCTCCCGGCACGCCGATCCAGGTGGCTGTAGCCGGGGCGGGTACCTATTCCGGCATCGTCAGGTGGTGCGTGGGAGGGGAGGCCGGGGTGACGTTCCTCCAAACGCTGGACGAGGCGGAACTGGCCCGCTTGCAGAACACCCACAGTACCCTTGCGCCCGGCGAGGAGCCGGAAGCGCAATTCCAGCCGATGCGCCAACCGCCGCTGCGCTTCTGCTGAAGTATTTCTTTGGCAAAGCCGCTGCCGCGTCAACCGAACCTTAACCACATGGCGCTTAGGACTCGCGCGTATGGGCAGTCATGGATCAAAGCGGTTTCCCACTCACCACGGTTATGGTGAGGTGCGCATGTCGCGCTACTTCGCGCTGTACGCGGCGCAGGTGGGCTGGTTCGTGCTGGGCGCATATCTGTTTGCCACCGCGATGTGGCCTTCTGCCTGCCAGCCGGATGGTTTTGCCAGGATGGTGAGCTGTTCGATTCACCTGCCCGATAGTGGCGGCTGGGTGGAAGCCGCGCTGCTTTCCTGGATGTGGTCCACGCCCATGCTGGTGGCGCTGGAAGTGCTGCGCTGGGTGAACAAGAACCCGGATTGATCGGCGGCCCACAACCGGCCCGATACCCCCGGCCATCCCGGTGGTCGCCCGATGACTCGGCCCGACTCACGCCAGGCACGCTTCGTCGCACGATTTATCCCCGCATATAGTCCTTTGGTTCTCTTCGATTCACCATGCTGATTGCCTATATTGGCGGTTCGCGATTCACGCCGGAGATACCAGATGTCGTTGCTCGAAGCCCGCAAGACCTACAAGCCCTTCGAATATCCCTGGGCTTACGAGTTCTGGAAGCGCCAGCAGCAGATCCACTGGATGCCGGAAGAAGTGCCGCTGGGCGAGGACTGCCGCGACTGGGCGCAGAACCTTTCCGAGCATGAGCGCAACCTGCTCACCCAGATCTTCCGCTTCTTCACCCAGGCGGACGTGGAAGTGCAGGATTGCTACCACGAAAAATACGGCCGCGTGTTCAAGCCGACCGAGGTGAAGATGATGCTGGCGGCCTTCTCCAACATGGAGACGGTGCACATCGCGGCCTATTCGCACCTGCTGGACACCATCGGCATGCCGGAAAGCGAATATGGCATGTTCCTCGAATACGAGGAGATGAAGGCCAAGCACGATTACCTGCAGCAGTTCGGCGTCGATACCGATGAGGATATCGCCCGCACCCTGGCCATGTTCGGCGGCTTTACCGAAGGCCTGCAGCTGTTCGCCAGCTTCGCCATGCTGATGAACTTCCCGCGCTTCAACAAGATGAAGGGCATGGGGCAGATCGTCAGCTGGTCGGTGCGCGATGAGAGCCTGCACTGCGAAGGCATCACCCGCCTGTTCCACGCCTTCTGCAAGGAACGCGACTGCCTGACCAAGGCGGTGAAGGAAGACATCATCGACATGTGCCAGAAGACGGTGCGACTGGAGGATGCCTTCATCGATCTCGCCTTCGAACAGGGTCCGGTGCCCGGCATGACGGCGAAGGAAATCAAGCGCTACATCCGCTACATCGCCGACTGGCGCCTGAGCCAGCTCAACCTGCCGGCGATCTACATGGTGGAAGACCACCCGCTTCCCTGGCTGACCCCGCTGCTCAACGGCGTGGAGCACGCCAACTTCTTCGAAACCCGCGCCACCGAATATTCCAAGGGCGCGACCCGCGGCAACTGGCAGGACGTGTGGTCCAGCTTCGACCAGCGCCAGAAGGCCAAGGCCGCCAACGAGGTGGAAGGCGCGGGCGAAGGCGAACCGGACATGTTCGGCGGCACCCAGGCGGCGGAGTAAGTCGCTTCCTCCTCATCGAAATCGGAAACGGCGGGCTGTGACGGTCCGCCGTTTCGCGTTGTGGGTCATTGCACAGTCGGATCGACCGGCGGCAGCTCCTCGGGTTGCGGGGGCGCAGCCGGATTTGGCATCGGCGGCGGTGCATCGGGCTGCTGGGGGAGATCGGGAAGCGGCGTGGGCTCGCTCGGGGCCGGGGTTTCCGGCGGGGCGACCAGTGGCGGCGTTTCGCCGGGGCCGCCGGGTGGCGGTGTCTCGGCCGGAGGTGCCGGTTCGCCCGGTGGTGCGGGTTCGGCAGCATCCAGCGGCGCGTTGAAGCCGCTCTCGTCGGACATCTTGCGGTTGTACATGGTGGCAGCCTTTCGTGGCGGGGGCGCGGGCAGCGCGTCCTTGCGTCATTAACTCGCCAGAGGCCGGCGCGTTTCCGGATCGCCGCACACCGCCCTTGCCAGCGGCAGGGTCAGCGCGCAGTCTCCCGCCCGAGGTTCAACGAATCGCCTGAAGGAGGCCCCATGCGCGCTGTTTCGATGAAGACCCTTGCCCCGGTTGCCACCATTGCCGCCCCGCTGTTCCTGCTCGCCGCGTGCCAGCAGGAGGAAGTGACCGTGGAGCCTGCGGTCGAGGAAGCCGGCAGCGCCGGGGAACTGGTGGCCGAACCGGCCGAGGGCGTGGAAGTCAACGTGCCCGAAACGCCAATGACCAATGTCCCGGTAGACAGCGCCGCGTCCGAGGCTGCCCCGGCGGATTCTGCGGCAGAGTAAGCCGCGTCAGCACCAGCCGCCGCGCATGCCGCCAAGGTAGGAGCGGGCGCCACCGTGCGCCTGCATCCAGTCTGCCAGGCTGTCCTCGCGCCCATCGGGCAGGGTACGCTTGATGATGCGCAATGAGCGGCCATAGCGGTCCTCTGGCTCATCCAACCGTGCTGTCATCTGGAATGGTCCTCGGTTGAGCCAATCCTGAAGTGCGCGGGTGGATTGTTCCGCCAGGGCGGCTTCGGCAGGGCAGCGGGCGTTCCTTTCCGCCGTATCGATGCCCACCACCCGCACACGTTCTTGGCCGATGCGGAAGGTGTCACCATCGATCACGCAATAGTAATGGCCGGCCCCCGCATCGCAGCGATTAAACCGGTTGGCGATCGTTCGCGGCTCGGTCTGCAAGAGGTCCGGTGGTTCGAATGCGCTGGGCAAGGAAACAATATAGGCGGCGGTCACCCACCCGATAAGCAGGACATAGGGCCTGACTTCGCGCAGAGCCTGCCGCCAGGTCTTGCCGGCGGCGCGCCGCTGCTTGCCGCCGGGAGGACGGCCTGCGCCCCGCCGCCTGCGCGCACGACGGCGGAATGGCACCACATTGCTGCGTTCATCCGTCATCGACGCAGATTGCCCCCTTCCGGTTAAATCGTCGTTTCCGCAGGCGCCTGTCCCCGTGGCGCTTTGCCGCAGCCCGCCGTGCTCATTTCCCCACGAACAGGAAGGCCACTGCCGCCATAATGCAGGCCAGCGCAGCGAAGTGGCGCCAGTTCAGCGCCTCGCCAAGCACCAGCACCATGAAGGCGCCGAACACGGTCAGGGCAATGGCTTCCTGCACCACCTTGAGCTGGCCGGCGCTCCAGCCGCTGGCATAGCCGATCCGGTTGGCGGGCACGGCCAGTGAATATTCCACCCCGGCCAGCAACCAGCTGATCAGGATCACCCAGCCCAGCGGCCGCGCGTTGGCGACTTCTGGCCCGCCTCGCAGGTGCCAGTACCAGGCCGCTGTCATGAACAGGTTGGACAAGGTGAGGAGCGCGATCGTCGGCATGGTCCCTGCTGGCCTGCCGGGCCGGTGAAGGTCAAGCGCAAGATAGGGGTTGAAACGGGGTGGGAGCCTCCCCATATTGAAGAAGCGGACCGGGCCCCTCTGGCGGGCGCACTTCATCTGAAGGCGCTCGTGATGTCGGACCGCATCGGACAGCCGATGCGTATCCAGACCCCCGGGCCCCCCACTTCCCCGGATATATGGAGCATCGGCTGGCCGATCACCCTTTAGGCTCTTGCAATGGAGATCAAGGATGAAGGCCCGATTGTACCGATTGACGTTGATGCATCAGCGCATCGACGAACGCCTGCGCCTGGCGATGAAGCGGCGCAGCGTTGATCCGCTTGAATTGACCAGGCTGAAGAAGATGAAGCTGCGGGTGAAGGACATGATCCATCGCCTGACGCGGGGCGCATCTGCCGGCCGCACCGGATCGCCGCGACCCCAGGCGGGTTGACGGCGCGGGGAGGCGTCCCGGCCTGCCGGTTCCCCACCCCCCCTCCACACGGGGGCCGGGGCGTCTCCCCTAATAAAACAGGGACTTGATACATGATGGAATTTCTCTTGGCCGACTGGCTGGGCACGCCCGTGTGGTTCTGGGCGGCCTTCCTGGCGATTGTCGTGCTGCTGACTGCATTCGACCTGGGCTTCCTGCACAAGGAAGACAAGGTGATGGGGATCGGCGAAAGCCTCAAGCTGTCCGCCTTCTACATCGCCGTGGCCATGGCCTTTGGCGCCTGGGTGTGGATTGAGCGGGGGGCCACCTCGGCATCCGAATATTACACCGGCTTCTTCATCGAAAAGGCGCTGTCGATCGACAACGTCTTCGTCATCAGCCTGATCTTCACCTACTTCGCCGTGCCGATGAAGTACCAGTACCGCGCCCTGCTGTGGGGCATCATCGCGGTGATCGTGCTGCGCGGCCTGATGATCGCGGGCG